>ERZ778017.313-NODE-313-length-72517-cov-7.246902_pt1 | contig 72517 bp, 57 predicted proteins | sample MGYA00375747_ERZ778017 | MGnify/ENA primary metagenome ERZ778017 (study PRJEB29350, sample SAMN05509838) | bioreactor metagenome | biome: bioreactor; material: wastewater | place: South Africa: University of Cape Town | collected 2014-03-17 ...
TGGAACTACGAACAGAGCTCCGATTCGATGTCCAAGGCAGAGCTACTCGCCCGGTGGGACGAGAGCACTGCCGGGCTGGAGGAACTGTGGCCCCGGATTGCGCCGGAGCGGTTCCAGAAGACTATCACGGCGTTTGGGGAGTACACCGATCGCCTCATCGGCCTGCTGCTCTACGTCGTCGACAACGAGGTCCATCACCGCGGGCAGGGCTATGTCTACCTGCGGGCGCTGGGCATCGAGCCACCGCCGTTCTACGAGCGAAGCTGACAGGCCGCCCGGCGGCCAGGTCTGGTGGAGCTGACCACGCCATGCGGCCGGCCGCCGGAGTGTCACCCGTCAACCGCCCGTGGTCTGGCGCTGCTCCCAGCGCCAGGTATGTGCGCCAGCGCCAGGCTCAGTGCTCCCAGCGCCTGCTCAGTGCTCCCAGCGCCTGCTCAGTGCTCCCAGCGCCTGCTCAGCGCTGCCGGCGGCCGTCGATGCTGACGACGATGTGACGCCAACCGCCCCGGTTGAATTGCACCACACTCAAAACACAGCGCGTCATGTGACCGGCCAGGATCGCGAGCCAGACATCCAGCGGCTCCAACGTGCCCATCTGCTGTATGGTGAAGCAGATCCCCAGCGGGATGACGACCTGGGAGATGATGGATATATAGAGCGGGCTCCTGGTGTCGCCGGTACCCTGCAGGCCGCCGGTGTAGGTGAGTGCGGTGGCTACGAAGAACCCCGACAGGCTGAGCACGCGCAGGAGCTGGACGCCGATGGACACCACTTCCGGTTCCGTCATCCCGAAAATGGACAGCAGGCGTTCGGGAAAGAAGAGGAAGAAGAATCCGACCACTGCGGCCGCGCCCACGCCATAACCCGCGGCCACTCGCACCGCGTGCTGCGCCCGATCGGGCTGGTGCGCTCCGAGGTTCTGGCCGGCCACCGCCGCGGCGGCACCCATGAGGCCGACAGACGTCCAGGTGACGAGCGAGAACAGTTGGGTGTAGCCCACGGCGAATACCGCCTGGGAGGCGGCACTCTGGGCCAGCGAGCCAATGAAGGCGAGCATGAGCACACCACCCACATTCATCGCGATCCCCTGGATGCCGGTCGGCAGGCCGAAGCGGAAGAGAGCGCGGATGATCGTCCAGTCAGGCGCCAGGTCGGCTCCCCTGGGGAATCGCACCACCCACCCTCCGCCCCACAGTTTCGCAAGCGCGTAGACTCCCACCAAGCCAGAGGCGATGACGGTCCCCATCGCCGCGCCGGTGGTGCCGTAAGACGGTATCGGTCCCAGGCCACGGATGAGGATCACGTTGAGCACTGCATTCAGCACCGTCATGACGATGCCGAGGACCATCGGCGTCCGGGCGTCGCCGGCCGAGCGGAGGGCACCGCCGAGCATGAAGAAGATCATCATGCCGCCGCTGAAGACGAACATTATCCGGAGGAATGGAAGCGCCTCGGCGGTCACCTCCGGGGCGGCGTTCACCAACCCGAGCAGCCAGGGCGAGGCGAGATAGCCGAGCGGCGCCATCACCCCGATGGAGAGCCCGATGGAGGTCAGGAAGGCCTGGTAGACCGTCCGGTCGGCCTTGTGCTCGTCGCCCGCCCCGACGAAACGGGCGACGAGCACGCTCATTCCTGTCACGAGCGAGCTCAGGAAGACGATGACGACGATGAAGATCTGGTAGCTCACGCCGATCGCGGCGTTGGCCGAGAAGCCGACGATACGGCCGACCATCACGTGGTCAATGATCCCCTGGAAGCCGCCGATGATGTTCGTGAGCATCGTTGGCCAGGCCAGCTTCCATACGGCGGATCGCAGCGGCCCCTCGATAATGGACCTGTCGAAGCGCCGACCGGGCTCCGCCGCCGTTGGTTCGCCTGCTCGGCCCGGCGCCGTGGCGGGCGGAACAGTTGGCTCGTGCGCCGTCCCGGCCGGAAAGGCCGGGAGCTGTCCGGCCTCATTCGGGATGACGCCGTGGAGCGGCGTCGACGCCGTGCTACGGGGAGGCTGGGTCATTTCCGGGGCGGGCGGCTCGCGTCGACGGCGCTCCACGACCTGGCGCGCAACCTCATGTCGCTACGTGGGGCGAGTGTGGAGTGCAAACGCTACTCCGCGGAATCTGGAGCCGGCCAACGAAGCTGGAATTCCAGCTCCTGTGTACCGTCCGCACGCTCGTGCTCGACGTTGAAGATGGCATCCGCCGGCACGCGCAGCCGCTCGTTGGCCACCTGGATGGTGAACGGCTGAGCCTCCTCTATCGCGTCCGCCAACCGGCGCAGCTTGGCGACGAACTGGGCGCGCGAGTACGTCATCTCCAGATCACGATCGGAACCAGCAGACATGAAATTCGGTGTTCGGGGATAGCTCAGGCGCGCGGTCGTGAGCGTCTGGGCAGTGGCGGGAATGCGGGCGATGCCAGTATAACGCCGGAACCGTGCTGCCGCTGCGGAACGGAATACGGCGGATGGATGGCCGCAATGCGCAAGCCAACCGGCCCCGCTTTCCGCACGTCGGTGGCGTCACCCGTCGAGTGAGAGATAACGCTCGACGGCAATTGCCCGTAGGAAAGAGGCGTCGTGGCTCACCACCAGCAGGGCTCCGTCGTGGTCGCACAGGGCGCTTTCCAGCGCCTCCAGCGCGTCCAGGTCGAGGTGGTTGGAAGGTTCGTCAAGGACGAGCAATGACGGCGGCCGCTCCCCGCCCAGCACGCAGGCGAGAGAGAGGCGCAGCCGCTGGCCGCCGCTCAGCGTGCCCACCGTCTGTAGCGCGGCCTCATGGGAGAAGAGGAAGCGCGCCAGCGCGTGCCGGGTGGCGGTCGGTTCCATACGCGGGTGCCAGAAGCGGAAGTTATCCAGTACGGACAGTCGAGGATCCAGCGCGGCGCCTCTCTGGTCCAGATAGGCCGTCTCCTCATCTGGCAGTCGGCGGACGGTGCCCCCGTCCGGCTCGAGGCGTCCCATGGCGACACGCAGAAGCATCGTCTTGCCGCTCCCGTTGGGGCCTGATACGGCCACGCGCTCGGACCCGACCATACGGAGTGACACTTCCTGCAGCACCGGCCGGTCGACACCGGGGAAGCGGACAGTCACCTGCTCCAGGTCGAGCACGGTGCGGCCGGCGGGGAGACGGGTGGATGTCATGTCGAAACGCGGGGGTTCCCGCTCCTCCACGAGACGTCGGGCGGCGGCGGCTCGCATGCGGCGTTCATCCACCTCCCGCTCGGTCACGGCACGGACGCGCGCGTCTGTGACCTGTGCCTGTGCCGAACGAGCGCCCAGCACGATCCTGGGCATCCCGCCCCTGGCCCCATCGCGTCGTCCCTGCGCCGCGCGGCGCGCCTGGCGCTCGCGCACCTCGCGCGCATCTCGCTCAGCCAGGCGGACGGCGGCCGCGGCGCTGGCCATCTCACGCTCGGCGGCAGCGACATCGGCGTCGCGACGGGCACGATAGAAGTCGTAGCCGCCACCGTAGCTGTGCACGCCCAGGGAGGATAGCTCGACCGTGCGATCCATGCGCCGCAGTAGTAGCCGGTCGTGGCTCACGCAGATCAGCCCTCCGCCCCATCCCTCCACGAAGTGGTTGAGGGCATCGCGACTCACGCTGTCGAGGTGGTTGGTCGGCTCGTCAAGGAGCAGAAAATCAGGCCGGGCGAGGGTGAGGCCGGCGAGGGCGATCCGCGTCGTCTCGCCCCCACTCAGGGCACCCGCGGGGCAGTCGAGCAACAGGTGGCCGAGGCCGAAACGCGCCAGCACGGAGGCGGCGCGTTCGGCGATGTCCCAGTCGTCGCCGACGACCTCGAGATCGCTCAGGGTGGCCTCACCCGCGCCCATGCGGCGCAGCGCCTGCAGCCGATCGTTGATACCGAGAACGACGGCGAGCGTGTCGTCTGCTTCCGGACGGAACTCCTGCGGCAGCATGGCCAGGGTGCCGGTACGGTGCACAGCACCGGAGCTCGCTTGCAACTCACCTGCGAGCAAGCGGAGGAGCGTCGTCTTGCCGGAACCGTTCGGTCCGATCGGGCCGGTGCGTTCCCGGCCGAAGGCTATGGTGAGGTCGTGAAGAAGCTCGCGGCCGTCAGGCAGCGCATAGGAGAGCTTTGTGGCGACGATTCTCGCGTCGGTCGACGAGTGGTTCGCGCGCACGTCGCGCGCGTCGATCATTGGTGGCATGCAGAGACACTCCGGTCCAGTCGGTTCGAATGATGTGAACTCCGATCAGGACCTTCCGCATGCAGACCTCTATCGTCGTGTGAGCGCTCCCGCGCCGGTCCGATGCCCGTGTGGGGCGCCGCCGGTGGGTATATGAAGGTTCATCTGTCCATGTCACCCAGTCAACCCCGCACACCCGCCCGGCCACGTCACGACGCCCTCTCCAAAGAGCCGCTGTCAGACGCTCACTTCCGTCGCCAGATGAAGTATGCGGGCACGCCAACCGCTACGATGGCGAGCGACAGCAGCACCGCATCGGTGCGCTGCACGACCGCGTTGCCGAGCATGGCCAGCGTCCCGATGAGGAAGATCGCGGGGATGACCGGATAGCCCCAGGTGCGATATGGCCGCACGAGTTCGGGCCTGGTCCGTCGAAGGATGAAGACCGCCGCCACGCTGAGCGCGATGAACGGATAGAAGAGCAGCACGAACGTCTCGGCGAGTTGCTCGAAGGTACGCACTGAGGCGCTGATGGCGCTCAGTACGCCGAGCATAGCGACAGCCACATGTGGCGTCTGATAGCGCGGATGCACGGCGGCGACGGCGCGGAAGAACAGCTTGTCCTCGGCCATCGCGTAATACACGCGCGACCCCGTCAGGAGGCCCGCATTGAGCCCGCCAAATGTGGACAGGAGAACGAGCGCGGCAATTGCCGCCGCGCCGCCGGCCCCGACGGCGACCGTCATCGCGTCGACAGCGATGGTTGTCGACACGGCCGCGGCGTCGAGCGGCAATGCATACATGTATGCCGCGTTGGCCACCAGGTAGACGGTGATTATGACGAGCGTCGCACTCACGAGCGCGCGCGGCAGTACGCGCCCCGGATCCCTTATCTCTCCGCCCATGAATGTGGCCGCCTGCCAGCCGTCGAAGGCGAACAGCGCGGCAATGAGGCCGACACCGAAGCCACCGATATCCGTCACCCTGAAATCCAGCGGGTCGGCGAGTGCGCCGGCACTGCCGTCGCCGAAGGCGAAGATGACGCCGGAGAGGATGAGCAGGGCGGCGACCTTGGCCACCGTGGACGCGTTCTGGATGAGCGCGCCCAGCCTCAGGGAACGGTAGTTTGCCGCGCCAACGACGAGAATGACCAGGACCGCAGCCACTCGCTGTTGGCTGTCGTCGAGCGGGATGAAGGTGCGCAGGTAGCCGGCGAAGACGAGGGCCGTGCCGGCAGAAGCCGCGGCGCGGATGAAGATCCATGACCACCCGAAGAGGAAGGCCGTCATGGGGCCGTATGCTTCGCGCAGGTAGACGTAGAGACTTCCGGCGCGCGGGAAGGCGGCAGCAAGCTCGGCTATCGTCAGCGCACCGCAGAGGGTGATGATGCCGCCCAGTATCCAGCAGAGCGCGGCCGCTCCGACACTGCCTGTCTCGGCGATGACAATGCTCGGCACGCGGAAGATGCCGCTGCCAATGGTGAGGCCGACCGACGCGGCGGCGGCGCTCCAGATACCCAACTGACGGGGGAGACGGTCCTCGCGAACAGTGCGCGGAACAGCGAGCGGTGACGTGGCTGGGTGGGCTGAATGCATAGTCGCGGAAGATGCCCGCAGGTGAGGCAGATACCAGGGGCAGTGAGCAGTTGCCGGTCGATTCGGCGCAAGAAACTCGCGAATGCATTGCCCCGTTTGTTCCCCTTACTCGGTCATGGAGAGGTCGTGCACAAGCTCAGTCTATGAGCCCGCGGCGTATGGCGTGGGTCACTGCTTCCAGTCGATTGTGGGTGCGGAGCTTCTGGTTGATGTGATGGAGATGGTTGCGGAGAGTCTGCGGTGATATCTCCAGCTTGCGGGCGATGGCCGCCGGATTGCGGCCTTCGGCAAACAGCGACAGGATCCGTCGTTCCTGCTCGGAGATCGGTTCCACCGGCGCGTGGTCGTCCCTCTCGCTGCCCAGTGCCACCAGTTGGTGGGCCAGTTGCAGCATGCGATCCAGCAATTCCTCGCGGTGCCGACGCGCGGAGATATCACGCGCCAGGCGAATGATGAGGCGCTGTCCGGTTCGCCGGTCATCGAATACAAGAGTGGACATGTTGACCCAGATGCGCTCGCCGGAGCGGGTTCGCACCTCGAGGTCGAAGTTCGGGATCCCCGCCGAATCGTCGTCCCACTGACGTGTTGCCGCGTCGAGACCGCCGGCCAGCGCCTCCGTACCCAGCGCATCGCGAGCATCCAGCAATTCATCGATATCGCGCCCCATGGCCTCGCTCGCCGGATAGCCGAAAACGCGCTCTGCGGCGCGGTTCCAGGACCGGATCTCGCCGCCCTCGGTCACCGAATAGGCAGCGTCGGCGGTCCGATCCAGCAGGGCGAACAGTTCAGTCGCGAGCATGGCCGATCACCCGCTGACGGGAGGACCGTTCGCCGGCCGGAGACGTCGCCGGCGCCCGGCCAGGCTTCCCGGCGATGAGTGTTGGCGGCCGGCCAGCCTTCACGACGCGTGCGAGTCGGGACGCTTGTACTACAGCCCGGTACGGATGAGTCATTGCATCATTCCGCGCAATTCAGGTAAGAATGAGGGCAGGTGGATCAGGTCAGGCCAGATCCGGCACCCGTCACCAGTGAGGGATGACATCATGGGACATCAGGCAGTGCAGAGCATTTCCAGTGAGGCGATGAGTCCATTGATGGACGGCCCGCTGGAGGGGAACCATGACCTCTATCCTGAAGGTATCCAACTGGGGGTCACCATCGCAGCGGTCACGTGGCTCTGGATGGTGGTGGTGGACATGGTAGCCGGCCAGCCCTTCCACATGTTCAACGCGCTGGGCGGGGTCGTCACCTACAGCATCGTTCACCTGTTGTTGCACGTCGTCTTCGGCATCGCTGTCGTGTATGCAGTACACGGTGCGATGCACGAGCAGAGCATCGCAGTCGCACTGGTATTCGGCGCGATCATGATGGTGATAGGGTTCGCGTTCGTGACCACATTGCTCTCCAACCTCGTCCTCGGCAACCTGGCATGGTTCGAGCTCTTTGTCGGGGGCGTGATCGGCACCGCGCTGGCGATAGTACTGCTCGGTCGGCGGCATCCTCTACTGGCGCAGTTGAGGCGGGCGGAAGACGAGGGCTGAGGGGGGACAGGACGGGGCGGGGTCGATAGCAGCCGCGCCCGGGTGGCGAGCGAACGCATGAACTGACGCGCTACCTCAGGCTCGCAGCCGTCACCGATGGGACCGGTCGCCCGCGCTCGGTGCGCCCGCCGAGCGTGAGCCATCCACGGCAGCGCGAATTTGGCGCGGCCGCTCGCGCCGGCGTCGTTTCCTGCGCACCTTGCACGATGCGACACACGGCCACCAGCTCGCCGCCCCCGCGACGACCGGATCCAGCAAGCCATGTACGACGCCGCTGACTTCCTGCGCAACCTCGCGCTGGTCCTCTGCGTCGCCGCAGTGACGTCCGTGGTCTTCCAGCGCCTGCGGCAGCCGGTGGTGTTCGGCTACCTCCTGGCCGGCCTGATCATAGGGCCACACCTGGCCCTTCCGCTCGTTGCCGACGAGAGAGCGGTATCCGCGCTGGCCGAGCTGGGAGTGATCCTGCTGATGTTCGGCCTGGGGCTGGAGTTCAGCCTGAGGAAGTTGCTGGGTGTGGGACTCGGCGCGGGTCTCGTTGCGCTGGCCGAGACCGGCCTGATGGTCTGGTTCGGCTTTCTCGTCGGCCAGCTCTTCGGATGGACAGTACTGGAGAGCGTCTTCACCGGCGCGGTGATCGCCATCTCCAGCACGACGATCATCGTCAAGGCCTTCGCCGACCAGAGGGTGACGGGGAAATCGACCGAGATCGTCTTCGGTATCCTGATCTTCGAGGACATAGTAGGGATCTTTCTCATCGCCATCCTGACCGCTGTCGTTGCCGGCGCGGGCTTCTCGGCAGGCAGCGTGGCGACGACGGCGGCGCAGTTGACCACGTTCCTGGTGGGACTCGTGGGCGTCGGGCTACTCGTCATACCGCGCCTTGTGCGCTACGTGGTGAGCCTGGGCCGCGACGAGACCATACTCGTCGCCAGCGTGGGGATCTGCTTTGCCGCGGCGCTGCTCGCCCTCACCTTCGGCTACTCGGTGGCGCTCGGCGCGTTCATCGCGGGATCACTTGTCGCCGAGTCCGGCGAGGAGCGGGTCGTCGCGAGGCTCATAGCGCCGGTGCGTGACATGTTCGCGGCCATCTTCTTCGTGGCTGTAGGAATGCTGATCGACCCGATCGTGATCGCCGAGAACTGGGCGGCGGTGGTTGTCCTGAGCACGGTCGTGATCGTGGGCAAGGTGTCGGCCGTATCGGTCAGCGCATTCCTCACCGGCTTTCCGCTCCGGACATCCGTGCAGACCGGAATGAGCCTGGCGCAGATCGGCGAGTTCTCGTTCATCATTGCCGGGGTCGGGTTGGCCAGTGGGGCCACACGTGGCTTTCTCTATCCGGTCGCGATTGCCGTGTCGGCGGTGACCACGCTCACGACGCCGTGGCTGATCCGCGCCTCCGGCCCCGTCGCCAGCTACGTGGATCGCACGCTGCCACGACCGTTGCAGATGTTCATCGGGCTCTACGGCTCCTGGATGGAACGGCTGCGCAGTGCGCCGAAGGAAGTGGGCGGTGGCTCGCAGGTGCGTCGTCTGGTTCGTGTGCTGCTGCTGGATGCAGTCCTGCTGGCGGCGCTGATCATAGGAGCGTCGCTGGAGAGCGGGCTGGTGACCCCGATCCTCATGAATGCTGCCGGTATCTCCGAACGGCTGGCACGCACGCTGGTGCTCGTGGCCGTCGGGGCGGTAGCCATACCGCTGGCCGTCGGCCTGCTGCGTAGCGCGCGCCTGCTCGGCCGGACACTGGCCCACCGCGCGCTGCCTGGGACTGCTGGAGACGCGGTGGATTTTGCCGCGGCACCGAGGAAGGTGCTGATCGTGACGTTGCAATTCATCATTGTCGCCCTGGTCGGTATCCCGATAGCGACTGTCACGCTCCCCTTCCTGCCGCCGCTGCGAGGCGTCGCCGTACTGGTCGTGATCCTCGTGGTGCTGGCCATCGGTTTCTGGCGCAGCGCCAGCAACCTTCAGGGACATGCGCGAGCAGGCGCCGAGTTGATCATCGCGACCCTGGCCAGTCAGATGGCGGAGGAGCCGGAAGCATCGAGAGACGGCGACGAGGGCGAGGAGAGCCTGGTCGCGGTCCATCGTGTTCTTCCCGGCCTGGGCGATCCGGTCACGGTGCGCCTGTCACCCGAAAGCCCGGCCGTGCACCGAACCCTGGCAGAGCTGGACCTGCGCGGCCTGACCGGAGCGACGGTACTGGCGATCCGGCGGGAGGGAGAGCCAGTCGTGATCCCCACCGGGCGCGAGAAGCTGCGCGCAGGGGACGTGCTGGCAGTGGCAGGTACGCAGGAGGCAGTCACCGCGGCCGGACGGTTGTTGAGGACAGGTATGGAGACCGCTCCACCCGTGTCCGTCCGGCCCGACGGAGACATGGCCGACATCACCGCGAACGGCGAGTCCACGCGGATGGCTGCTCAGTAGCCCACCGCGCCAGCATCCGCGTCGCGTGGGTCGGCGGCGCCCATCCGGACACCCGTACCGGGCGCGATGGCTATGGAGTGCGCGGTGCCCTGCCGGCCGCCCATCCTGACAGTATGCCCCATGGCTGACAGCGCGGCCACCGTGGACAGCGAGAGGCCGTCCTGCTCCACCGAGATGCGATCCGGCAACCACTGGTGATGAAACCGCGGCGCGTCGACGGCTTCCTGGATCCCCATCCCGAAGTCTATCTGGTTGAGCACGACCTGCAGCACCGTGTTGATGATCGTACGCCCGCCCGGGCTGCCGACCACCGCCACGAGCCGCCCGTCGCGGGCGATAATGGTGGGTGTCATGCTGGAGAGCATCCGCTTGCCTGGCCGCGCCACGTTCGGCGGCGTACCGATCAACCCCGTGCTGTCGGTGACACCCGGCTTGCCGTTGAAGTCGCCCATCTCGTTGTTGAGGAGGAAACCGGCGCCCGGCACTACCGCTCCCAACCCGTAGCCCGCTTCCAGCGTATAGGTGACCGAGACGGCCATGCCATCGGCGTCGACCACGGAGTAGTGCGTGGTCTGGTCACTCTCCCACCCCTGCGCCACCTGAGCCGCTGAAGACGGTGTGGCACGGTCTGGAAGGATCGTGCGCCGCAGTCTGGCCGCGTACTCCTTGCTCGTCAGCTTCGCCACCGGCGGCTGGACGAAATCGGGATCGCCCAGGTGGATGGCACGGTCCAGGAAGGCACGCCGCATGGACTCGGCGACCAGGTGCACGTAGCGTGGCGAGTTGTGGCCGGCCGCGGCCAGGTCGTAGCCCTCCAGGATGTTCAGCATCTCCACGAGCGCCACGCCGCCCGAGCTGGGCAGGGGCATGGTGATGATCTCGTAGCCGCGATAGCTGCCGACTGAGGGAGAACGCTCCTTTGCCTGGTACGTCGCCAGGTCCTGCGCGGTGATCAACCCGCCGCCACGCTGCATCTCCTCGGTTATCAGGCGCGCTGTCTCACCCTTGTAGAAGCCGTCGCGCCCCTGATCCCGGATGCGTCCCAGCGTGCTTGCCAGATCCGGCAGGCGAAGCCGCTCGCCGGCCTGGTATGGCACGCCGTTCCTGGAATAGGCGGCCACGCTAGCCGGGTAGCGCCCCAGCTTGCCGCTCACAGCACCGGCGAGCGAGCGAGCCAGCCCGGGGGGCACGTCAAAGCCCTGTTCAGCCAGCCGATACGCCGGCTGCACCAGTTCTCTCCACGCCGCCCGGCCGTACCTGTCGTGGGCGAGAGCGAAGCCCGCCACAGTTCCCGGCACTCCCACGGATATGTGGCTGCCGTGGTGGATGGTCGATGAGTACGCGCCACTGGAGTCGGTGAACATCTCGGGGGTCGCCGCGCTCGGGGCAACTTCCCGGAAGTCGATCGTGGTAGCCCGACCGTCAGGAAAGCGAATGACCATGAACCCGCCGCCGCCGATGTTCCCTGCGGTGGGGTGGGTAACGGCGAGCGCGAAGCCCGTGGCCACGGCAGCGTCCACCGCATTCCCACCGGCGGCCAGGACGTCGCGCCCCGCCCGACTCGCGATCGCGCTCGCCGAGACGACCATTCCGTGCTGGGCTTCAACTGCCGGGGCACCGGGAGTGCCGGTTAAGCCGGTGGGCGACGGCGTGGGCGCCGCGCGCGCGCAGGCGAGAGCCGGGATGGCGAGGGCCAGGAGAACGGCGCGCAGCCACGCGCGTGAGGTGGGGTGCGGGTTGGGCATCTGAGCAGGAATGTTGCGGGTATCGGGCCTACGGGCCGGTACAGCCAGCACTCGAGCGGAGTACCGGGGAGATGTCATCCGCCACGCTCCGGCACCGCTACTCATGCCGGGCGCAGGTCTCCCTCAAGCTACGCGACGGACCAGGCACCGCCATTCCCACAGCGCACCTTCGTGCCCGCATACGCGGGGAACCATCGTCGAGTCGATTGAGCGTGTGTTGTCGGAGCGCTTCGTGCCCGCATACGCGGGGAACCATCGCCAGGCACGCGAGCAACTCACCGAACGCCGTCATTCCCGCGCAAGCGGGAAACCATGTAATCCACCGCGCGAGCAACTCCACCAATACCGTCATTCCCGCGCAAGCGGGAATCAATCAAATCCATTCATTCGACCCGCTGCAGCGACGCCGCTGGCATCGCCTGTGCGGGCAGGAATCAGCAACAACGAGCAGCAATGGCACCCCACTCCCGCTCAGGAGGCACGATCATGCATGGCGCGAGAACCCCTGCCTGGACCAGACGCACGCTGGTCATCATGACTCTGACCTTCGGCTGTGCGGTTACTGCAGGGGGCTGTTCGCCACAGGCCAGCACACCAGACAGGCAGAACGACGCGGCGGCGACGACTGCTGCCGCTCCGTCCTCCAACGAGAGCCATGTGATGGCAGCAACCGATTCCGCAGCCGGCTCGTACCTGGCCGTCGTGGGCGGTTGCAATGACTGCCATACGGTGCAGTGGCCGGAGTCCAACGGCGCCACACCCCACGCCGAGCGACTCATGGGTAACCCCGTCGGCTACCGTGGCCCGTGGGGGACGACGTACCCCGCAAACCTCCGACTGCTGGTCTCGGAAGTCGACGAGGACAGTTGGGTGAATATCCTCACCACCGCTCTCGATGGCGATGGCCTTCCACCAATGCCCTGGATGAACACGGCGCAGATGAGCAAGCAGGATCTGCGGAACCTGTACCGCTACGTCAAGGCGCTCGGTCCGGCTGGAGAGCAGATGCCGAAGGCCGTGCCGCCGGGTGAGGAGCCGACGACGCCGTTCATCGTGATGGTGCCGCAGGAGCCGGGGTCGGGAAACAAGTAACACAGTCGAGGTGCCGGCAGCGGCGATCAACTATCGCCGTAACTGCCACTCCGGTACGCACCACGGCCGCGGTGCGTCCGAAAATGCTGACGCCTGGAGCAACCATGTCAGACTCCTTCTGGGAGCGTCCCGAGATCGTCGAGCAGTTTGCCTCCCGTGCGCCCGATCACCGCCTGGTGGCGCTGCTCGATCAGTATCAGACACCGGCAGATGTGCGTGTGCTGGATCTGGGCTGCGCGGGAGGGCGGAATACCACCCTTCTCGCCGAGCGGGGCTTCGATGTGTGGGCCCTGGACTCGTCAGCGAGGATGGTCGAGCACACCAGGGAAAGGGTGGCGCCGATCCTCGGCGTCGACGCAGCGCGGCAACGTGTCCGGATAGTTCGGATGGACGACCTCACTACCTTCAACGATGGCACTTTCGCCCTCGTTGTCTCGCTCGGTGTCTTCCACAACGCCCGGAGCTGGCCCGAGTGGGAGCGCGCCGTCGCGGAGACGGCGCGCGTGCTCGAGGGCGGCGGATTGTTGCTGGCGAACCAGTTCACACCCGAAGTGGACCTGACGGGCGAAGGTGTCCGTGCCGTGACGGGCGAGCGGCATGTCTACGAGGGCTTGTCAGACGGCCGCGGCGTGCTGCTCGACGCGGACGACCTGGACGAGGCGATCGCGCAGTTCGGTCTCTTCCCAGCCACGCCCAGCCAGACGGTGCGGGTCGAGACAGAGCATGGCCGTCGCGTCAGCGTCAACGCGCTCTACACCAGGAAATAACGACCCGGACAACCCGTCCTGTCCCGACTGGCCGGATGGCACCTCTCAGGTGAACAGCGGCCCGCCACCGGCCCCGGCCGTCCGGGAGCCAGTCGGCTCCGAAGTCTCACTTGCGCCAGTATCCGTTGGCGGCGGCGACAGTCTGAAAATTGATGGCGACGACCTGTGAGGCAGCCGTGAGCGAGTCAGCGTCGTTGGCGTAGACGGGACGCAGTTTGTGAAGTACCTCGCCGTCCGGCTGGGTGTACTTGACTCCGCGACGACTCAGCGTGATGGCGAGTTCAAAACCTTCCTGCGGCGTGTCCGTGATGAGCGAGGTAAGCCAGATATCAGCCATGATCCACTCCTGTCGGTTGGGGGTGAACTCGCGCAACTGATGGAAGCTGCCGAGGTCTGTGGCGCCGCGGTGAAATGCCGGCGTCCGCCGTTCAATGGTGAATCAAAGGTGTCCAGGTCGAGAGCTGCACGCCAGGCTCTGCCGGAGGGCTGATCGTGTCCGCCGTCAACCGCACGTCCCGTTCGACGGCGGATGTGCCCCGGATACCAACGCGATGTCGAGCATGCACTCCGGGTGTGGACAGTGGGAGACCCGGCACGAGCCGCCTCAGCGAGCAAGCCACAAGCGAGAACCCCGGACTGCCGCCGCGTATCGGTGGCAGTCCGGGGTTCGGCTTGGCGGCTCTGGTGCCTGGAGTTCAGCTGGCGGCCGGAGTGAGATGCGCGCGCAGCCGCTCCTCGATCCGTGACCGCGGCACCGCACCCACCACCTGATCCACCACCCTGCCGTCCAGGAAGAAGAGCAGGGTCGGCAGTCCGCGCACACCGAAGCGGATCATGGTGTCCTGATTGGTGTCAGCGTCGAGCGCGGCGAACTTGACGCTGCCGACGTACTCCGTTGCCAACTGCTCGACGATCGGCTTGATCATGCGGCACGGGCCGCACCAGGTTGCCCAGAAGTCCACCACCACCAGTCCATCGTGTTGCTCCACCTCGGCGGCGAAGGTCGCGTCCGTGACGGCGAGTACATCAGACATCTCGAATCCTCCTGCCCCGCATGGATGGGGCGTCAGTTGATTGCATTGCACGTCCATCATCAACGATACAACTTGAAGTGCACTTGAGGTCAAGGCGCAGGTGAGAGTCGGTAGAGAGCGAGGAGGCGAGATGGTGGCAAGCGGTGTGAGGATGGGAATCGGGGAGGTGGCGAGGCGGTCGGGAATCACGGCGTCGGCGATCCGTTACTACGAGAGCCTGGGGCTGTTGCCGGAGCCGCCGCGAGTGGGCGGCAAGCGGCGTTACGACGCCAGCGTGCTGGAGTGGCTCTCCCTCATCGCCCTGGCCCGCGAGGCGGGGTTCACGATGGCCGAGATCAAGCGTCTGGTGACAGGTTTCGTGCCCGGTACGCGACCGGCTGCACGCTGGCAGGAACTGGCGACGCGAAAGCTGGCCGAGATAGACGCGATGGTGGAGCGCGCCGAGCGCATGCGCGCGGTGCTGCGTGTTTCGCTGGACTGTGGATGCTTCCGGTTGGAGGACTGCACGGCGCTGCTGGAGGCGCAGAATACAGGCGCGGGCAGTCCTTGCGGGATGCCACCCGAAAGGCGTCGGAAGGCGCGGCGGTAGGGTACGGATTGGTCGATCGCGCATGCATGAGCTCCGGTCAACCTGTCCGCGACCCTCGAGCGTGGCCAGGGTGGTCGGCATCACGGACGCCGGATGGATTTTCATCTTCCGGCTGGCGGAGCCAATGGACCCACGAGCGGACCACTCAGCGTACGCAGGAACGCCACGAGCTGGGAACGCTCCATCGTCGTCAATCTCAACGGCTGCAGCTCGCTGTGTCCGGCCGGAGCCTCAGGTGCCCTTGAGTAGTGATCGACGACGTCTTCCAGTGTCGCTATCTGACCCGCGTGCATGTAGGGCGCACGTTCGGCGACGTTCCGTAGCGACGGAGTCTTGTACGCGCGCACCAGTTCCTCCCCATCCACAGTAGCAAATCTCAGCTCCGCGCAGTCATCAGGGCCGGCGTCGCTGTAGCGCCCGGTACAGGCGAATTCACTGGCCAGCGCCTGCCGCACGCCCGTGGCGCGGCCTCGATCCGGTGGCAGCGCGACGCCGGGCAGACCGACTCCCGTGTTGTGGAAGGAGTTGTCGGTGAGGAGCGCACCGTTGTGGCAGTTCGCGCACCGTGCCTTCCCGATGAACAGCCGCAGCCCTGCCTCCTCGTCCGCGGAGAACGCGCTCGCCGCGGTAGGGCGCTCGCCGGCCAGTTCCGCGGCGACATACTGGTCAAAGCGCGACGGCGCGAACCCCAGGCGACGCTCGTAAGCGGCAATTGCCTTGCCGATGTTGGCATACACCCGCGTGATATCCTCCTGACGTACCGGAGCAATGCGCCGCCAGGCGACGGCGCGCACGCTGTCCGCTACCGGGCCTGCATGCGCCGGTAGTCCATCCAGCCGGGGCAGACGGCCGAAGATCAACTCGTACTCCCGGCGATAGTCGGAGGCGATGAGGTGGAGGTACTGAGTGCGATCGCCGCCGTGCTCTACCGCACTCTCCAGCGGACCCAGCGCCTGCGCCCACTGACTGTCAGCACGGCCATCCCAGAACTGCCACGGGCTGTAAGCCGTACCGGCAATCGGCATGGTGCGCCGCGACGTGAGCCCCACACCGTGAGCCAGGGCGCGATCGTCCTGGAACTGACGGTCCGGCATGTGGCAGCTCGCGCAGGAGACCGTGCCGGTGGAACTCAGACGCTCGTCGAAGAACAGCCGTCGTCCGAGCCTGGCGGCAAGAGAATCGTCGGCGTAGCGGTTGGACGGGTCGGCCGGCAGTGGGCCGAGGCTGCTGAGAGTGAGCGAGCGCAGCAAGGCGCGTTCCTGTTCAGACCACCGGTCGGTCGAGGCTGAGCGACCGCGGACTGCCGCGCCCGAGGATGCCAGGAATGTCAGCAACCCCAGGAGCGACAGGAAGAGATGCCGCTGGCGCAATGGCCGGCTCCGGTTCATGGCGCACGCTCGCGGTTACAGCTTCACGTTGAATACGAGCGAGTCAGTGCCCGCTGCCGATTCCACCCGGAAGGTGACTACCCACCAGCCACCCATGTTGAACTTGAGGCCCTCCACGAGGTGGTTCCCCGCACCTAGAGGCCGCGTGACGCGTGGCCGCGTCGGCAGGCCGTGTCCATGCTGAGGCATGCCACCGCCCACCTCGATCCTCGCGCGATCCACCGGCGTCCCGTCCGCTGTCTCCAGGTGAAGCGTCCAGCGCTGCAGGCGGCCCTGCGGTATGGAGTCACCGTCGGGATGGATCGTCGCATGGTACACGCCGCTCGCGCTGGACCGGGTGCGGGCGTAATCGATATCTGCCGGCGGACGGGTGAAGAGCATGCAACCGGTGAGCAGGCCGACGGCTGGAAGCATCATGGTGCCGAGTTGAGTGGACCTACGGCGGTTGATGCGCACTGCGGGGCTCTTTGAGCCGGCGATGGTGCAGGCGACGTTTCGCATCGGGACCTCGCAAGGAGTGCGGTTATGTGAATCGATCCACGTGATGTCGTGGACGTGGGTCGAGTCTACCGGCGGCGAGGATGCGACTCTTGAACGGAGCGGCTGGGTGGTTGAACGAAGGGGCTGACCTGGTGGATCGATCCCGCTGGTTGACCCGCGCCCGACGTGGGTCGCGATCGTGGCGAGGACCAACGGCCATGGCGCATGCGCCGGGAACTGCGCTCAGAAGTCAGCCCTTCGGTTCAAGCGCGCTCACGTGGGTGATGGGTAGCGTCATCCCTCGCCATCACGACCGCACTCGCCACAGACCGAGGATGACGCCATGCCCATTGCAATCCGCCAGTTCCATGATATTCCCGAAGCGTTCTCCCCCCTCCCCGGACTCGCTGTCAGGCGTGAGCTGAGCGCGTCCGTGATGGCCGCCCTGCAGGGTCGAAGCGAGCAGGAAATGCAGCGTCGCTTCGACGCCGGTCATCGCTCATACGTTGCATGTCGCGATGGCGCCACGGCCGCCTGGGGATGGGTTGCCACCTCGTCGGCGGAGATCGGAGAGGTCGGCTCCGCCTTCCTCATTCCGCCCGGTGAGCGGTACCTCTGGAACTTCGTGACCCTGCCGGCTCACCGCGGCCTGGGCATCTATCCTCGCCTGCTCGACGCCGTGGTCCGTGCCGAGTTGCCGGAGGCGGAGCGGTTCTGGATCGTCTACGCACCGGAGAACCATGCGTCGGGGAGGGGCATCCAGAAGGCGGGCTTCAGGACAGTTGCCGAGCTGTCATTCGATAGCGTTGGCCGCGCCGCCGTGAGCGGCATCACGGCAGATGCCGCGGCGATTGCGAGCCGGATTCTGGGTGTTGCGCAGAGTGCCGACCAGCTCGCCCAGTGCTGGCGATGCGCGCGAGCGGGCCGTGGCAGCATGTCCTGCCCTCCGGGCGAATGTCGCTGCGACTACCAACTGCCCGCTTCCGGCTGTGCCGCCTGATGGAACACAGTTCCCCACGCTCGTCGGCGCATCCCGGCCACGTCACGAGTGCACATGAAACTCGGGCGACGGAGCCCCGCTCATCCAGCCACGGCGCCGACAGACAGATGACCATGCAGAACTCCGGCACGACATCCGCGCGAGTGGAGCGCTTCGAGACCATCGTCATAGGCGGCGGCCAGGCGGGTCTTGCAGTCGGATACGAGCTCGCCCGGCGCGACGTGGACTTCGTGATACTCGACGCCGCTCGGCGTGTCGGAGACGCCTGGCGGCAGCGCTGGGATTCGCTCCGCCTCTTCACGCCCGCCCGGTACAGCAGCCTTCCCGGTATGCCCTTTCCAGCTCCACCGAAGCACCTTCCGGACAGGGACGAGGTGGCGGACTACCTGGAGCGCTACGCCGAGCGATTCGATCTTCCCGTGCGACCTAACACGCGAGTAGACGCAATGGTCCGGGATGACTCCCGCTACGCGATTCGTGCCGGCGACCATTGCCTGGAGGCGGAGCATGTGGTGGTCGCCACCGGGCCCTTCCAGAGCCCCCGCGTCCCCGAGATCGCGGCACGTCTGTCTTCCGGGATCCACCAACTGCACTCGAGCCAGTATCGGAATCCGTTCGACCTTCCGGAGGGACCGATCCTCGTCGTCGGCGCCGGCAATTCGGGCGTACAGATCGCGCTCGAGCTGGCGCGTTATCGAAAGGTCTGGCTGGCCGGACGGGAGGTAGGCCGCATCCCGCGCAGGCTGCTGGGCCGCGACGTCTACGACTGGCTCTGGCCGGTTCTGACCAGGGCCACAGTCGAAACGCCATGGGGACGCCGGCTGCGCGCCCGGACCATGAGCGGCGATCCGCTGGTGGGCATCCCCGGACGGGCACTGCGTGAGGCCGGCATCGTTCGCGTGGGGAGGCTCACCGAGGAGCGCGACTCGTGGCCGGTGTGCGAGGGGCAGGTCCTCCAGCCGCGAGTGGTGGTCTGGTGCACCGGCTTCTCACCAGACTACTCGTGGCTCACACCGAGGGTGCTTGACGAGCGCGGTGCGCCCCGCCATCATCGCGGCGTCGCGATGGATGCTCCGGGCCTCTACTTCGTCGGGCTGCGCTTCCAGCACAACATGACCTCGGCGCTGCTGGGCGGCGTGGGCGGGGATGCCAGCTTCATCGCCGAACAGTTATCCAGCCGCATCGCCTCGGCGTCACCCAGTTGAGCTCGTCAGCAGCTGGTCGGACGAGTTGAAGACCGCTGGAGCGTGTGCGGGGCCACCAGGATTCCGGGATGGACGGTGAGCGCATACGACACTGACTTCGTGGCCTGGGAGAGTGGTTGCATCTTTCTCAGCAGGCGTCGGCCGGGCGCCGCTTCGACCGTGGTGCCCATGCATGCGCACTACGCGCTCCAGATCGCATTCGGTCCGTCGCCGGGCATTCGCTTCCGGTCCAGCGAGCGCGAGGAGTGGACAACCTACTGGGGCGCAATCATCCCCTCCCGTCAGCCGCACACGATGGACACCTCCCAGGTCGAGTCCGCGGCGATCCTCTTCGTGGAGCCCGAGACCCACGAGGGTCGGGCGCTGACCGAGCGACAGCTGCGTGGCGGGATCACGGCGCTGCCGGAGGAGGTCCTGGCCGACGCGGCGGGACGACTCTTCACGTCCTGGAAGTGTGAGGGCACGGCGTCCGCCATCTCGACGGCGGCGCGACAACTGGTGCAGGAGCTGACGGGCAACGTGCGACCGTCGGCCGTCTCCGATGAGCGCATCCTGCGCGCGATAGCCTACATCCGTACTCATCTGGACCGCGCACTGACGCTGGACGAGGTAGCGGCGGAGGCATGCCTCTCACCCAGTCGGTTCAGGCACCTGTTCGTCGACGAGACCGGCATCGGGCTGCGTCCATACATTCTCTGGCGCCGCTTCCTGCGCGTGTGGGAGTTGCTCACTGGCGGCGCGTCGCTCTCGGCGGCGGCGCACGCGGCGGGCTTTGCGGACGCGGCGCACCTCTCGCGGACCTCGCGGAGCATGTTCGGCATTCCGCCGTCGACCATGCAGATAGCCGCGCTGCGTCGGGGCGAGGCGAGCGGGACGGCGCGATACGGTCTCGGCGTTTCCGGTGACAGGTAGTCAGATCGCGAACGCGGAGTCTCGTCTCAGGGACAGCGACATCCGAGGCACGGCCAGTGGGCTGCCAGATCCGGCCCAGGCCGATGGTAGCGGTCGAGAGGCAGAGCAGTAGCAAGCCGCCTGTCGAGGACTCACTCCGAAACCAGCAGTCCGATGAACTGCGCCAGGCGATCGGCCTCGGCGCGCGTGAGGTCGTGCGGGATGTTCGTCAGAGTGACCATCTGACCCGGACGCACCGGAAAGACCATCTGATAACCGTTCACGGTATCATGCTGTAGCCGCTTCAGCTCGGCGGGCCGGGAACCCGCACGCTCCGACGGCGCCGTCGTGCTGCTCTCGCTGACCCTCTTCTCCCGCCTGCCAGCGCTCGACGCGCGGGTCCGGACGCTGAAGTTGGAGGGGTCGGCGCGCCACGACTGATACAGCTCCGCGGCACGTCGAACCCGGCGGCCGTACTCCTTCAGCGATGCGGGGTTGAAGTCGCGAGCACGCTTGTTGTTGAAGCGCGTGATGATACTGTCCAGGTCGTCGAGCGGGATGTTGGCTCGCTCGTCATCCTCCAGCACTGAAAATACGTTCCGGACGGCGACGGCCATAGCCTGGGCGGTGGCTGCCGGCATGAGCCCCCTGTCGCCGACATGGGTCAGGAAGTCCGTGATATCCTCGACCGAATGTTTCTCTGGCATGACAAACCTCGTACCTGTATATTGTCCGTATGGAGACAATATAACGATAAATGCGTGATATGGACAACGCAACCTATCCACGCGCTCTCGGGTCCACGATACGACAGGATATGCTGCTGTACCCTGTCGTGGTGCTGGTCGGGGCGCGGCAGGTGGGGAAGAGCACGCTGGGCAGGGAGATAGCTGCCTCCAGAGGGATGGCGTACCGCACCCTGGACGATCGGGACGTACTCGCCCAGGCGCGGGAAGACCCTGAGGGGCTGCTTGCGGAGCTCGACGGCCCCGGCTTCGTGGACGAGGCGCAACGCGCTCCGGAACTGTTCCTCGCCATGAAAGCCGTCGTGGACCGGGATCAGCGACCGGGTCAGTATCTGCTGAGCGGGTCCAACCAGCCCCGGATAACCGGCGCGGTCGGCGACTCACTCCTGGGCCGGGCGGCGTATCGGATCCTCCGTCCGCTGAGCCTGAGTGAGCTCCGACTCGATGAAGTGCATCGCGGCTGGGACTTCCTCTTCCAGCGCGACGACCGGATGGTGTTTGAGCAGCTCGATGCCAGGAGCGAGGAGAGCGGGGCGCTGGACTGGCGTTCTGTGGTCCAGACTGGGGGTTTCCCTCGGGCCGTCGCCGTCCCCCCTGTCCAACGCCGACGTCTGCTCGATGACTACGTGCAGGTCTACGCCAACCGCGACATACGGGAGATCCTCTCGATCGAGTCGAGCGACCGATTCGAGCAGTTCCTGCGCCTGCTCGCGGCGCGTACCGGCCAGGTTCTCAATGCTAACGGACTCGCCGCTGACCTCGGGATCCCCGTCACCACCATCCGGCGATGGCTGGGCGCGCTGCAGCGGAGTTTCCTCCTCGAGCTTATCCCCGCGTACTCGCGTAACGCGAGCATGCGCGTCATCAAGGCGCCCAAGCAGTTTCTGGTAGATCCAGCACTGGCCCTCGCCGCCGCTCGCGAACCAGAGCCCACCGGCTTCCATCTCGAGAACCTCATCGCTATCGACCTCGCGATATGGAAGGACATAGCTCCCGGTCGATCGGTCCACCACTGGCGCCTCCAGTCCGGCCAGGAGGTGGACTTCATACTCGAAATGGACGGCGGCCTGCTGGCTGTGGAGGTGAAGACAACGACGCATTCGGGCCGCGGTGACGCGCGACACCTCGGCACGTTCATGGAACGACATCCAGATACCCGACGCGGGTTGTTACTGAGCGCTGACCCTCATATCCGGATGATATCGGACCGGGTGATTGCGGCGCCCTGGTGGGCAGTGGTCTAACTCCCTACTGGTTCGGGGAAGTCGATTTACATCAGCATTCTGTTCAGCGGAAACGCGTGAAGATGTGACGCACAGACCGGCGATGGGTTGATGTGCGAGTCGCTGCCCCGGTACGCATGCTACGAGCATTCAGCAGTCGACCCGACATTGACTAAGTGACATGCTACGTCGATAGTAGGTCGGAGATTCAAGTGGCCCGTCCTTCACGGTGGTAGGAGTGCTCGAGGGCTATATCTACGGACGCAGCATCCTCAAGCGCGATGGGTTGCTCGCCTATACGTCGCTCGCGCAGATCCGCTACAGCAAGGGCCGCCCGGGGCAGATGGCGATCAGGCTCGACGGTCCGGCAGCAGCAACGATCCCCGCTGTACGCCAGGCCATTCTGAGCGTGCGGCCGGACATGCCTCGCCTCTCGATCCGCTGGATGCGCGACGTGGTGGAAGCGGAACTGCGTCCGTGGCGCGTGGCGGCCGCGATGTTCGCGATTTTCGGACTGCTGGCGCTGGGGATCGGCGCTGTCGGACTGTATGCCGTGGTGTCGTTCGCGGCCGTGCAGCGCGCGCCGGAAATCGCGGTGCGACTCGCGCTTGGCGCCAGGCTGCGCGACGTGATGCGTGTCGTCGCCGGCGAGGGCATGTTGGCCGTGCTGGCGGGGCTCGGCGTCGGGGCCGCGGGAGCGCTGGCCGCGAGACACTGGATCGGACCGTTGCTCTTCCAGACCTCGCCCGACGATCCGGGTGTGATGTTCGGCGTGGCCGGTCTGCTCTCTGGCGTGGCGATGCTGGCGGCGGCCGTTCCGACGCTTCGAGTGGCGCGACAGGACCCGGCTATCGTGCTCAGGGTGGAGTGACGACGCTGACAGCGATCGTGTCTTCCGACTCGCACTCAGCTGCCTGCTGGTTCGCGATTTCTCTGCGTCGGCTCATCCGTTCCGGCTGTGACAAGGCGATGCTGCCAGTTCGCCGATAGTGTCGCCCACATGTCAGCAGGCTCGCCGGTTGGCCCACGCCCGGAGCCCGGCATGACCTGTTCTGTCGGTACCCAATTCGGCTACTAGAGTACCCATTCTGGGTACTCCCACACCCGCATCCGAAGCTATCGCTCCCAGGGTCGTAGGCATCGCCGACGCGCTCTTCACGAAGGTCCAACTGAGGGTGCTGGGAATTCTGTTCGGCAATCCCGCCAGGAGTTACAACTGAGCCTGATCATCGCCCTGGCTGCCTCCGGAAGTGGCGCTGTCCAGAGGGAGTTGGCGCGGCTCGAGAGCGCGGGACTCGTCACGGTAACCCGCGTCGGGAGGCAGAAGCACTATCAGGCGAACCCCACGGCAGCGGTGTTCGCCGAGCTGAGCGCACTGGTGCTCAGGACGTCCGGGCTCGCTGATATCCTGCGGAGTGCGCTCGCACCGGTGGCGGGCTGATAGACGCGGCCTTCGTCTACGGCTCGATCGCGAGGGGGGAGGACTGCTCGACGAGCGACGTGGACGTGATGGTGGTGAGCGATACGCTCGCCTACGCCGACCTGTTTGTCAGCATCGAGGAAGCGACTTCCCGACTGGGCCGGACGGTGAACCCGACGATCTACTCCCATGCAGAGCAGGCGCGACGCCGGGCACAGGACAATGCCTTCATCACCCGCGTCCTCGCGGGGCCGAAGATCTGGCTGATCGGGAACGAGAGTGCCCTCGCCACTGGATAACCTCGCCGCTTCCGGTTCCCTGCACCCTGAAGCGCCTGACGCGAAGGAGTTCGCTGGACTCCGGCGGCGTCGATCGGTTGCCTCCACAGCGGTGAGCGACATTCGTGCGAATCGCAATTGATGACGTGGGGCATTCTCAGGATTCCCCGCCCCATCACCGCCACCCGACATCGGCCACCCAGGTGTCGCTCTGCCTGTCCTCGAGGGTGAAATAGAACCGCCTGCCATCACTGGCGAAGTCGAACCGGTTGGAGGGCCGACCGGGATCGTCGAAGCGCACCAACAGCCGCGGACGCCCGCCCGATATGGAAATGGACCAGAACGACGCCCGGCCAGTCACATCATGGCTCTTGAAGTACAGCTCACGTCCGCTGGCGGCGAATACTGCCAACTCGGCTAACGGATCGCCGTCGCCGGGCACGTAGATATCGCGCTGCCGCCCTGAATCAGCGGGCACTGTGGCGATGCGACCGTCCGTCGGCGAGATGAAGGCGATGGTGCGGCCGTCCGGCGACCACTCGGCGCGCCAGCCACGTCCACCGACGAATTGCGGCGCGCCCCACCGCCCCTGCCGGTCGCGCCGCATCACCAGAATTCGCGCCGAGGCCATGTCGAAGAAGGCGATGGCGGTGCCGTCCGGCGACCAGTTGGGCATCGTCCACTGACCTGTCGAACGCGTGAGTTGCCGTACAGGGACGTGGCTCCCGGAATCCAGTGGGAGCAGGAAGATGTCGCGGGCTCCGGTCCGGAACGAATGGTAGGCCAGCGCGCGCCCGTCCGGCGAGATGACGCCGCGAAACTCGTCCGTCGGACCGCGCGTCAACCGCTCCGCCTCGCCTCCGGTCACCGGCACCCGATATAAGTCGGAGTTGCCGCTCAGGTCCGAGTCGTAGACCAGCCACCTGCCGTCTGGCGAGACGCGCACCCCTTCGACGGTCTGGTTCCCGGTCGTCACGGGCACCGCGGTCGTGTCCGAACCCGGCGGACGCGCGGGGATGGGCATCGACCAGACGTTGGCGGTGCTGCTGTAGGCCACATAGACCATGCGAGCGCCGTCCGCCGAGAAGTCGATGGACTGGGCGCCCATGCCCGCCGTGACGCGCGCGGGCTCGCCATCGGCCGGCGAGCGTCCACCGACGTCGAGCGCGTAGACGTCTCTCGGGCCCTGCCGATTGGAAACGTAGAAGAGCGTCTGCCCGTCCGGCGACCAGACGGGACTCTGGTGCAGGGAGCCACTGTCGGTGACGCTTACCGGCGGCCCACCCGCAGCCGGTACGATCACGATCCGGCTCGGCGCGAGATTCCCGAACATGGAGCCTATGCCGGAAACGGCGCCCACCGTAGCGTAGAACGAATTGCCGGACACGCAGGCGAGCCGGATGCCGTCGGGGGACCAGCGGCACGAGTGCAGGTCGGCCCCCGTGGCGATGAGGCGAGTCGCGCCTGAAGCGAGGGTGCGTGAGAGGAGCGAGTCACCGCGCACATAGGCGATCTGGCGACCGTCTGGGGACCAGGTGGCGGAGCTGACGATTGCGCCGGGCCGGCTGGCGATCTCCTGGCGCACCAGTCGCCCGTCGGCGCGGACACTCGAGACGCCGCCGGACGACAGGAACAGGATGCGCCCGCCGTCTGGCGACCAGCGTGGAAGCCACTGGTTGGCCGTGGTGTCGGCGGTGAGCCACCTCGCCGGACCACCGGTCGTGGGCCGGATGGCGATACGCATCCGCAGGGAATTCCCCACTGCATAGGCGACATAACGCCCGTCGGCCGAGATCGTAGGCTGCACTTCGAGCCCGCGCTCGGACGTGAGCTGACTGGCCCGCCCGATCAGGAGCGCCGGGCGCTCGGCGCGATCACCCAGCCAGACGACGGCGACGACAGCAACGACGGCGACGACCATTAACGCGGCAACCCCGGCGCCACCGGCGAGTGCCCATGACCTGTGCGGGCGGGCTGCTGTGGAGTCGGTCGCGACGACGCTCGGCGCGAGGTTGGCGAGCAGTTCGTCGGCGCTCTGCCAGCGATCGCCCGGCCGCGGCGCGAGGCACTTCGCGATCAGCGCCGCGAGCGCGTGCGGCACGTCCGGGCGATGAGCCGTCAGCTCCGTCGCCACGTCCCGTACGCGAGGCAGTACCGCGGATAGGCTCGACGACGCCCTTGCCAGCTCCCCGACGCGGGCCGCTTCCCCGGAACTGCTCGTCAGCTCTTCCACCAAGTCCTGGAGGTGAGCCGGCTCTGGGGGTAGGCTCGTCGCAGCCCGCGTCACGTCCTGCATGCGGGCCGGTTCTTTAGCTGGGCTCGTCGCCGCCCGCGCCACGTCCTGCATGCGGGCCGGTACTGTAGCTGGGCTCGTCGCAGCCCGCGCCACGTCCTGCATGCGGGCCGGCAGCCGGGACCGGCTGGTAGGAACTCGCGCCACGTTCTGCATTCGTGACAGTGCTGGTGACTGTGGCGCGCTGTCGGCGAGTGGCGGCCGCCCGGCGAGCAGTTCGTAGGCCAGCACGCCGACGGCGTAGATGTCCGCGCGATGATCGATACGGTGGCCGGGACCGGCCGCCTGCTCGGGCGCCATGTAGGCGGGAGTGCCGGCCACGGTACTGGCGCCTGCAGTCGTCGGCTCCACCGTCGCCGCGCTCACGGCGCCGGCGACACCAAAGTCCGTGACCACGGCGTGGTGCCCTGAGAGCAGCACGTTGTCGGGCTTGATGTCGCGGTGCACGATTCCGTGCTGGTGAGCGTGGGCCAGCGCCTCGCACACATCGCGCAGGATCTGGACGACGTCCTGCACGGGCATGGGCCCGTCGCGAGTCAGCCGCTCGCGTAACGACTGCCCCGGCTCGAATGGCATGACATAGTAGAGGAGCGGCGCGCGCGAGAGGAACGCACTGCCCTCGTCGGGCTCGACCGGCACCTCTCCCGAATCATAGACGGGCATTATGTGCGGGTGACGCAGGCGGGCGGCGATCTGGATTTCGCGCAGGAAGCGCGCGCGTCCCAACGCGGCGGCGAGGGAGGGACGCACCACCTTGACGGCAACGTCCCGCCCGTGCTTCAGGTCCCGGGCGAGATAGACGATGGCCATGCCGCCCCGGCCGACCTCGCGGAGGATCTGGTAGCGCCCGGCCAGCGATTCGGGCATGGGCGGCATCTCGTCCTCGAGCATGATCGCGAAGGCGCTCCCCACGGATTGCTCGAGAGCCGGATACTCCAACTCGCATTCTGCGACCAGACGCTCGAGTTCCGCGCGCAAGGCGGAATCGTCGCCACTGAGCTCGCTGAGCAGTGCCGTGCGGCGATCGGGCGGCGAGTCGAGTAATGCGTCTACCAGCGGCTCGAGGCGCTGCCACTCGTCGCGCGAGAGAAGTGGCCGCACGCGACCGCCCTCGGGCCCGTCTGAATTGCTCACGGCTCCAGCGCCCGGCGCAGCAGCATGCGCGCCTTCACCCAGTCCCGCTGGACCGTGCGCACGGTCACGCCGAGCGCTGAGGCGATCTCCTCCTCCCCCAGTCCACCGAAGAACCGGCATTCCACCACCCTGGCCAGCCGTGGCTCCAGTTCGGCGAGCCAGGTCAGGGCCTCGTCCAGGGCCAGCAACGCCTCGGGCTGATCGTCGACGGCGATGCGGTCCTCGTCGAAGGTGACGCGGCCGCGGCCTCCGCCCCGCTTCAGCCTCTCGCGCGCCCGCGCACGATCGACGAGCACGTGACGCATGGCCAGCGATGCCAGCGCCAGGAAATGCGCCTGGTCGGGCGTGTCGGTGGGCGAGTGGGCGGCGACCTTGAGGTAGGCCTCGTGGACCAGTTCGCTGGTCTCGAGCGTGAAGCCGCCGTCCTGGCGCCGGCGAAGTTCCCGATGCGCTATACCCCGCAGCTGCTGGTAGAGGAGCGGGAAGAGGCGCTCGAGCTCTTCCTGCCGAGCCCCGTCGCTACCGCCGCGTAGCACGGCGAGCACTGCGGCGGACGTCGTCGAGGGGGCCATCTCTGGCTCCGTCGGAAGGATGGGACCCATATCGGCGCTCTCTCGCACGGCTCGATGTCGGGTTTCGGGGCGACCCATCGTTACCTCAGATGAACCCTCAGGTGAATTCCCGGGGAACTCACCTGCACTGCCGGCCCACGATAAGGCAGCGTGGCGCCGCCCGCCACCGCCTTCTGGAGGACCTCATGTCACGAATCTTCCTCTCCGGGCTGGTCGCCCTGCTCGGGCTTGCAGCCTGCAGCGACACCAGCCGCCTTCCCACGGCGCCCGAGACGGAGCCGACCGCCTCGCGCGTGCCGTCGTCGGCAGCTCACGTCACCGCCTCCGCCCGCTGGAGCCAGCGCACCAGGGCGATCATCGGCCGTCAGAAGGTGAGTTCGAACGGCTCCGCCCGTCTGTTCGCACTCGTCAGCGTCGCCCAGTATGACGCGGTGATCGCCGCCAGGAAGGCCAGGTCGCATGGCAGGCGTCCGTCCGAGTCAGGTGCGGCCAGCGCCGCCGCAGCCGGCGTGCTGGCCGCGCTCTATCCGCTGGAGCAGGCGTTCATAGAGACGCAGCTCGCCGAGGACGCGGCCTACTTCACGATCCGCCCATGGGGGCGGAAGGCCGACTTCGAGGCCGGCGTCGAGGTGGGTCGTACGGTGGCCGCAGCGGTGGTCGCCTACGCCGCGACGGACGGTAGCAACGTCCCCTGGGATGGCACGTTGAAGACCGGACCCGGATACTGGACCCCGACGTCGCTGCCGCCACAGGACGCCACGTGGGGCGGTATCCGACCCTGGATCATGACCTCGGGGGACCAGTTCCACTCGCCGCCGCCTCCTTCCGTCGACTCGCCGATATTGCTGGCGGACCTCGCCGAAGTGCGACAGATCTCCGACAATCGCACTCCCGAGCAGGAGGAGATCGCGCGCTTCTGGGCGTCCGGCTACGGCCCTGGCGGCCCGGCCGGCTTCTTCGGTAGCGTGGCCGTGGCAGTGGCGGAGATCAAGCAGATGAACGAGTACCGCGCGGCTCGCATGTTTGCCGTGATGCACATGGCGATAATGGATGCGTCCATCGGCTGCTACGAGGCCAAGTACAGCTACTGGTCCATCCGGCCGTACCAGGTGGATCCGATGATCACCATCCCGACGGGTGTGAGCAAGCCCAATTTCCCCTCCTACCCGTCGGCGCACTCCTGCCTCTCGTCCGCTGCGGCGGGAGTGCTCTCCCGCTTCTACCCCGAGGCGGCCGGCGAGCTTCGCGAGATGGTGGACCAGGCCGGTGACTCGAGGATCTATGGCGGCATCCACTTCCGCTTCGAGATAACGGCCGGCCAGGATATCGGGTATGCAGTGGCCAGGCTGGCGCTGCGACGGGCGCCGCGCTGGAACCAGCCTATCGCGCTGAATTGAGCGACGGGGAAAGGGACGGGGTGGAGACGGGGTCGACCCGTCCCCACCCCGTCCCTTTTTCACTACCCCCGCACCAACGTCCTGTACTTCACCCGATGCGGCTGATCAGCATCCGGTCCCTTCCTCTTCTTCAGATCCTCGATGTAACCCTGATAGTTCCCCTCGAAGCACACAACTCCCTGCGTTGTTGGGACCGCCGCAGACGAGTTCGCGTTGCGGGGCAAGGGGAGCGCGCGCACCTGACGACACGCACAACCTGCGTGGGCCTGTCTCCGTGTCATCGCGGTTTGTCACGGAGCGCCGTCCCGGACGCCGCCGGCTGATCATGACGACGGTCGTGTCAACGCATTCAAGCCCTCATCGGATGCGGACGGACCCCGGGTACCTCGCGCACGGTCAGGCGGCACGGCGCCGTCCCGATTCCCTCTTGCGCACTCGACGCGGCGCCCGGATTATGATAGCACTGTCTGCATTCATGCGACCGGGGCCGTCACCGCACCGACCACGGAGGGCCGTGTGGCACACCAGGGACTCGGCGACTTCGAGCAGATGGTCCTGCTCGCGATCCTTCAGCTCAGGGGCGAGGTGTACGGCGTCCCGATCGTTGACGAAATCGAGCGTCGGACCGGGCGCTCCGTGTCGCGTGCGGCGGTCTACGTCGCGCTGCGCCGGCTCGAGGAGAAGGGGCTCGTCTCCTCCTGGATGAGCGAGCCGACCGCGGAGCGCGGCGGCAAGCCGCGCCGGTGCGTGCGCGTCGAGCCGCGCGGGCTGCAGCTGCTCCGCGAGTCGCGCGCGGCGCTGGATCGGATGTGGCGCGGGCTCGACCCCCGGCTGGAGGGCGTCCGATGACGCCGGCCGCCGAGCCTCCCCGCCTCGCCCGCCGGCTGCTGGCCCGCGCGCTCCCCGAGGACGCGCGCGAGTACGTCGACGGCGACCTGCACGAGGTGTACGCCCGACGGTGCGCTCGCGACGGCGTGCCCCGCGCGCGCCTCTGGTACTGGGTGGAGGCCCTCTCGTTCGCGGCGCGCTTCCTGTTCGAGCGCCTGGTCGTGGAGCGGCTCCGCTCGCGTGTGTCGTCGGCGGGATCGCGCCGGGGCGGCATCGCGCCATCGGTGCTGGATGTCCGGCTCGCGCTCCGTATGCTGGTGAAGCACCCGGCCCTCTCGATCGTGTCGGTGACCGGCATGGCCGTGGCGATCGCGATCGGGGCTGGCGTGTTCAGCCTCGGTGCCGCGCTGCTGGAGACCACGCTGCCGCTGCCGGCCGGTGATCGCGTGGTCGCGCTGCAGAACGCGCTCGTCACGAACGCGAGCCGCACCGAGGCATCGCTGCGCGACTTCGTCGCGTGGCGGGACGAGCTGACATCGGTGCAGGACGTGTCGGCGTTCACGACGGTAGACCGAACCCTGGCTGTCCCTGGTGCGGGCGTGGACCTGGTCCCCGTGACGCGCATGACGGCGTCGGGATTCCGGGTCGCGCGGACGGCGCCGGTGCTGGGGCGACCGCTGCTCGAGGACGACGAACGGAGCGACGCGCGGGTGGTCGTGATCGCGTTCGAGGAATGGCAGCGTCGCTTCGCGGCGGATCCGGGCGTCATCGGCCGGCACGTCGGCCTCGGTCGCGATACGTACACGATCGTCGGCGTCATGCCGGAAGGGTTTGGGTTCCCGGTCGCCGATCGCTTCTGGGTCCCGCTCCACTTCGGGCCGGCGGAGCGCGAGCGGCCCGACGCGGTACCGCTCACGATCTTCGGGCGTCTGGCCGATGGCACGACGGTCGAGCGAGCGCAGGCGGAGCTCGGCGCGATCGGGTCGCGCATGGCGGTCGCACATCCCGCGACGCGAGAGCAGCTGCGCCCACGGGTGCTCTCGTACACGCGCGCGTTCTTCGATTTCGACGGCCCGGACACGGTCTGGACGCTGCAGCTGTTCCGATTCTTCGTCAGCCTGCTACTCGTGGTTGTCGCGGTGAACGTCGCGATCCTGGTATATGCGCGCACGGCGACACGGGCCGGCGAGATCGCCGTGCGGACAGCACTGGGAGCGAGCCGCGCACGAGTCGTGGCCCAGCTGTTCGTCGAGGCGCTGGTACTCTCCCTGGCCGCCGCCCTCGTCGGGCTCGCGATCGCGGGTGGGTTGCTGGTGAAGGTGCAGGCGCTGGCCGAGACGTACGAGCGCAGGCTGGGCGCGGTGCCGTTCTGGATCGACCTGGGGCTCTCGCCCGCGGTCGTCGCCTACGCGCTCGGGCTCGCGGTCGTGGGCGCCGCGATCGTTGGCGTGATCCCCGCGCTGCAGGCGACCGGACGACGCGTGCAGGCCAACCTGCAGCAGTTCTCCGGGCACGGGGCCCGGATGCAGCTGGGGCGGGCGTGGACCGCGCTCATCGTCGCGCAGGTGGCGGTCACGGTCGCGGTGCTCCCCTTCGCCGTGCACTCCGCGCAGGAAGCGATCGCCGATGGGACCGTGGACGCTGGGTATCCGGCCGCGGAGTTTCTGGAGGCGTCGCTGACCATCGAACGGGTGGACGGGCCTCAGGACACCAGCGCCGTCCACCGGCGCGAGATCGAACAGCGCTTCCACACGCGCGCCGCTGAGCTGCTCCGACGGATCGAGAGCGATCCCGCCGTGGCCGGCCTGACGATCCGGCTCCCCGACAGGCGCGAACGGATCGAGGTAGAGAACGGCGCGTCACCAGGCGCGGCTCAAGCTCGAATCAGCGCGGGGAGAGGGCGGATCCACCCCGTCGCCGCAGACTTCTTCGCGCTCTACGACATGCCGATCGTGGCCGGACGCGCCTTCGTTGAAGCGGACGCGCGCGCCGGCGAGACCGTCCTCGTCGTCAACGAGGTCCTCGCCGAGAGCTGGTTCGGAAACAGCGCCGTGCTCGGGCGCCGCATCCGGTTCCTGTCCGAGTCCGATACGCCGGGAGAAGTCGCACCCGGCCCGTGGCTCGAGATCGTCGGCGTGGTGCGGGATCCCGCGGGTCACGCACATGAGCCGCAGGGCCGGTTCTATCTGCCGGCCCACGTCGCTGAGCTGTCGCCGCCGCTCGGCCTCGCCATCCGGGTGCGCACGAGCCCGGCCACGAGCTTCGTGCCCCGGCTTCGGGAGTTGGCGGCCACCGTCGACCCCGTGCTCCAACTCGACGGACTGATGGGCGCGGATGAACGGCACAGGCAAGGACAGCAGTTTCCGCGGTTCATCGGAATCGGGATGACGGCGGCGATGCTGAGCGTGCTGCTGCTCTCGGCGGCCGGCATCTACGCCATGATGGCGTTCACCGTGGCCAGGCGGCGACGCGAGATCGGCATCCGCTCCGCGCTCGGCGCCGACCCTCGCCGCGTGCTGAGCAGCATCTTCGCACGGGCGAGCACGCAGATCGGCGCCGGCATCGTGCTCGGGGTGATCGGTACCGTGATCGTGGACCGCGCGACGGGACGGGGACCCGTGCACGACGGCAACCCGTTCGCGCTGCTCCTGGTCGCGGTGCTGATGACCACGATCGGACTGCTCGCCGCGATCGGGCCGGCGCGACGCGGCCTGGCGGTCCAGCCGACCGAGGCGCTCCGCGAGGAGTAGCGCCGACCGCGCAGATCCCGATGATCCAGCTGGTCGGTCCCGGCGGAGCGGGCAAGTCGACGGTCGGCGCGATGCTCGCGCGGCGACTCGGGTGGCCGTTCCACGACCTCGATCGCGAGTTCGAGCGTCGGCGCGGCGACATCGACACCTTCATCCAGGCGCACGGCTATCCGACGTATGCGCACGAGAACGTCGCGGTGTACCTCGAGCTCGTCCCTGGCCTCGAGGACTGCGTCCTCGCGCTGTCGTCGGGTTTCATGGTCTACCCGACGTCCGTCCACCCGGCCTGCAGCGGGGTCACCGCGGCGATCGCACGGAGCCGCACCACCGTCGTGCTGCTGCCCTCCCTCGACCTTGAGACCTGCGTCGCCGAGACGGTGCGGCGCCAGCTTGGCCGCCCGCTGTGCCGACGGGATCCCGCCCGCGAGGAGACAGTGATCCGCGCGCGATTCGACCGCTACATGGCCCTTCCGGCGCCCAAGGTCGAGACCATGCGCTCGCCGGACGAGGTGGTGGCGGCGATCCTGGCCCGACTCGGGATGGAGCCGCCGGAGAAGCCCCCTGCGAAGTGACGACGCCGGCGTCTCGTGCCCTCTCCCAACGGTACTCGCGGGCTCGGGCTCCTTCCTCATTGCCCTCCCGCCGCACCGCGCGACTCGTCAAGTGCAGGCCGTCGGCCCCGCTGCGACCGGCGAGGTGGCGATGGTCCGTCTTTACGGATTTTCACAATGGATTGACAGCTCGTCACGCATCGTCTAGTATGCCGAATGTGGGGATTCCCCACCTGCTGTTTGACATCGGCGGTTCGTCCATGACCTCCCGCAGCCGGCACAGGCGGCTGCGCACGTAGACCCGGTGCTTGCCTGGCCGAGGACGTGGCACCGGCTCGACCGGCCCACCCCTCGGGGGCCGGGTGTATCGACTTCGCTCGACGCGGCCCACGGGCCCGGCGGCGCTGTCGACGCGACCCTGCGACCAGACGTCGCGCGCCGCATCAGCGGCGCGTGACGTCAACGCAGCGGGCGCCGGGCGCGGAAGCCCGGGATTTCAGATGGTGGCGTCGCGCACTCCGGCGGCGGCGCCGTGTAGCACCGGTCCCTCAGCAGACAAGGAGGTAGAGAACGTGTCGAAGCCGCCGAACGGCGCACATGCGGAGTATGTCCGATTGCTGGACATGCTCGAGTACGAGTACGAACGCATGCGCGACGTCAACGCACAGGTTTCGAGAGACGGGCTGCGACGTGTTCGGTCGCTGCGTCGGAAGCTGGATCAGGCGCAGCAGCAGTCGTCGGCGAACCGCGCTGGGGCCACCCTTGGGGTGCTCCGAGCAGTGGCCGCTGGGATCGCACGCGAAGTGGTGCGGTGGTTGATCGAGACCTCCATCTGCTGGATCTCCGCGCGAGGAGCGCGGTTTCTACGATATGACCATTGGCGAAGTCGTTCACACGCTGCGCGTCTCTGCTGGGCTCAAACAGACTGAGCTCGCGGAGCGCGCAGGCGTGTCGGCGTCGTCCGTTTCACTCGTCGAATCGGGCCGACGCGAGCCGACGATCAAGTGGCTTCGCACGATCGCGCCGTCGCTCGGCGTGTCAGCGGCGGTTCTCTTTGCGGCAGCTCTCGCATTCGACGACGAGGAGAGCGATCCCCGTGCGAGAGAAGTCGCCGAGCAACTTGTCCGCGCCGCGCGCACTTCGCTGCTTGAGCAACGGCTGCAGGATCGGGCCAGGCCAAGGGAGCGGTCCCCCACACGTGCGCGTCGGGCCACCCCGGACTCAAGGGACGACCGGTGATCGGGGACCTGCCGGATCGCACTCCGACCACGGAAGCCGTCAGCTTGGCTTCCCCACCGGCCTGCTCCTATCCGTTGGACACGTGATCACCGTTCCTGTGCTGGCGGAGCGCCTTGGCGTCACCCGCGGCGTACTGCATGACGCTGCCAGCCACGCGGCTCGCGATCATCGGCCGAGGGTCATCCAAGTCGGGTCCAAGCGACGCACGCTCTACATCCCTGCTCCACGGCTCGCCGCGCTTCAGGTCGCGGTGCACCGTGAGTTCTTGCGGCCGCTGGTGCTGCATCCCGCCGTGCAGAGCTGCGCCGGGAGAGGCGTCGTTCAGAATGCCCAGGCCCACCTCGAACACGCGTACGTTTCGCTGCTCGATCTGGAACACGCATTTCCGTCTGTCCGGATCGACGACGTTCGAAACGCACTCGAACGGTTCGGGTTCGACGGCGCGGCCGCTCGCCTGGTGACACGACTCTGCACCACGGCGGGCCAGCTACCTCAAGGCCCATCGACGAGTCCGATGCTGTTCAATCTGGTCCTGGCCCCCCTGGACGCCGCCGTGAGCGCTCGTGCTGTTCGGCATGGAGCGACCTACACTCGCTACGCGGACGATCTCTGCCTTTCCGGGAATCGCCCGCTCGACGACTTGGTCACGTTCATTGTCCGTGAGACCAAGCGGCTCGGCTACCAGCTCAACCCCTCCAAAGAGCGTCACTGGGGGCCGGGCGGGCCTGCACCGACCGTGACGGGCATCGTGCTCTCCAACTCGCTGCAGCCAGAACCCGAGTTCCTCCGCGCGGTCACCCGCGAGCTCTGGCGAGCCGCACGCGGCAGGTCGTCGCTCACGTCTCAGCAGCTCCGCGGCAGGATCGCGTGGGTGACTCAGGTCGATCCTGGCCTGGGGCAGCGATTGACGCGCCGCCTCGGCCAGATTCACGATCGCACCGCTCGGACACTGCAGCTCGCTGGCTGATCGGCTCATCGAGATCCCTGCTGTCAACTCGTGGAACGAGCATCCGCGCCCTGCACGAGCTTGGGACGCTTGCGCCGGCTGAACTCCACTTCAGCGTGAACCACCTTGATGGGCAGGTCGAGCGATACGCCGAGCACCGTGCGCGGCCCTCGCGCCTGGTGCGCTGCGCGAGCCACCATCGACCGCGATCGCACGCGCTTGCGCTTGTCCCACTCCGGCAAGGACGCGGGCTTGAACGCACCCACCATCGAACGGATCTGTTCCGGCGTGGGAATGTTGACGATCCGCCGGTGCTCCGGCGTCATGTCGCGTACCATCTGCGCCACGTAGCGCTCGGTCGATCCCTTGTGAACGTGGTGGCCGAGGTACCGCTGCATGTCGCGCGTCGACAGGCCCGGGGCCATGTCGGCATAGGACGCGAACGTGGCGCGGAAGCCGTGCGTTTCCTTGCCGGGCTTCTTGACGTCGGCGATCTCCTGGGCGAGACCGAGCTTGTTGCCGAGTGTCGTGGTCGCCCCTCGCTTCGTGAGCGGAGCGCGGGCGTTGGTGCGGATGACGAAGGCCGTCGGCAGTTCCTTGCCGACATCCTCCAGCGGGAACGGCCCGTACTCGAGCGGACGACCCGTGCGGCGACGGTGCTCGGCGAGCGCCATGAGCCAGAGGTCGTACAGCCAGGGGACGAGGGATTCCTGAATTGGCACTGCGCGCGCCTCCACCAGCACCTGCTTCTTCTTGGCGTTGCGCACGTACACCCAGCCCCGAACGAGGTTGACGTGTCGCCACTGGATCGTCATCAGCTCGGAGATCCGGGCCCCGAGGCACGCCTGGAGCGCGATGGCGTGCGCGGTCGTGGGTTCGATGACCCCTACCAGGTTCGCTCGCGCAGCCAGGTTGGCGTCCCGGTACATCGCACCCGTCAGCGCCGCCACGAGCTCTGCCGGCAGGAGCGCCCCGTTGGTTCCCTGGATGATCTCTGCGTTCGCGTCCACCTCCGGCGGGGAATCGTCCTCGCCCGAGCTGGGCGCGGGCGTGGGTACCGCCCCGGCGAAGGGCGGCGGCGTGTCCCGGTAGGTATGGCGCCAGATGGCCGAGACCGCCCGGATGATGTTCTCCTTCGTGCCGTACGCGGCAGGCACCTCGGTGTACTTGCCCGGGATCGCCATCCCGGTCTTCGGATCGCGCACGTTCTTCTCGGTGGTCGCAGCGTCAGCCGTCTCGCGGAGCAGCGTCACGCTGATGGCGTCGAGCGCGTTGTCACCCAGTACAGGGATCACGTGGCGTCGGATGCAGCTGACACGGCTGCGGAACTTGCGCGGGACGAACTTCTCCTCGATCGCGCACCGGACACCATCCACTGTGACCTCTACCATCCGGGTGCGCAGCAGCGAGCGCACGTAATCCTCGGCCGCGTCCCGCACGCTCAGGCGGCCGGTTCCCGGTGTCGTGATCCGGAGCTTGATGCGGTCGCGGAAGTGCTTCACGACACGAGGGTCTTTCGCCCACTTCTCCGCCGTACCACGGACCGTCGTCGCGCTCCCGCGGTGAGGCCAACCGGCGCTCACCGGGTCGAGGAGAGTGACGCGACCGAGGTTGCCGAGCTTCGCCGCCCGGAAGTCGAGGTAGTACGTCGATCCGTCTTTGATCGAACGCTGTTCGAGTCGCTCCTTGAGCAACTCGCCGAACGCGGCGTTGCTCAGGCTGAGGATGTTCGGCGGCAGCGGCTTGCGGCGCGCGTTCCCGCTCGAGTCGGGCGTGACGGTCGTCGACTGGGTCGTGTTCTGGGTGGTCATCGTGAGAGGCTCGTGGAGGGGTAGGGAGTCGGGGGAGTTCGATGTGTGGGATCAGGCCGCGCGCCCGAGGCGCACCATGGGCCACCAGTCGGGCGGCACGATGTCGCCGCGCAGGACCGCATCGACCAGAGCGAGGTAGGCGGAGACGTCACGGGCCTGGAGGACGGTCGCGTTGCTGTCGAGGCCAACGCCCTTCCGGCGTCCCTTCAGGGGGCCGAAGCGTTGCGCGCGCTCGAGCTCCCGCACCGATATGCCGGTCACGTCCGACCACTCGTCGCGCTTGAGCCACACATCCCCGCGCTGGCGGCGGATTTCTTCCACGCGCTGCTGTGCCGTCGGGGAGCTGGTCGGCCGTCCCGCGCGAGTGGCCGAGCGGGCGCTGGAGATGTCGACCACCGTCGGCGTCGCGTCGATCGCGATGCCAGGCCGGTCGCCTGCGGTGGCGTCCGAGGGCCCGGCGATGGCGCCGGCCGGCAGCTCGAGCTCGATCTTGATGCGGGTGCCAGGCGGCATCAGGCCGCCGAACAGCGTCTTCAGGTCGGGGAACATCGTCGTTGCTGGGTTGGGGTTGGTCGGGTGGTCGCGGCGCGGCCGGCTGATTCTCGGCGCCACCATACCCGGTTCGGGCTGTTGCCCATGCACGTCGGGTAGTCGGTGACGGCGACAGCATGACGGAGGTCGGAGGAGACCCGGTAGCCTCGCGGGCGGCGAGTTTTTTCGGCGCTCGCCGTTCCGGGGCGGAGCTGTCCTGCCGCGAGGCCGCGGGCGCCGATCCTGCCGAAAAACCGGAAGCCAGATCGAGCGAGAACAGCGGAGGGCCACGTCTCCGCGCTACCAGCGAGTCGGCGGCGGAAGGGGGAGGTCCATGCCGAAGCTGAGTCGTCCAAGCCAGCGACCAGCGAGCAGCGGCGCGCCGGTCGGCCCGCGCACGTACACGAGGCACTCCAGCGCCGATGCCACCTGCCCGACAGGGATCTGGCGATCGACCTGGGCTGCGCTGAGCTGCACCCCGAACGGATGCTCGGCCCCATCATCCCAGCGCAGCTCAAGGACGTTCTTCGCTCCGCCGGGCATCGTGAGCCAGCGGGTGACAAGGACCCGCGAGCCCGTATGCATCTCCGCGATGCACGGCTCCAGCGACCGAGGCACGAGCAGGCGCACGGCGCTCTCGTTGACGGAGCAGTACATGGCTCCGGCCTCGGCGAGGGCGCTGTCCCAGTAGTTGGTGGAGAGGATCTCGCGACCGCGGTCCTTCACGAGGATGACGGTGCCCGCGGGGACGGGGTGATGCGTGCGCTGGGAATAGCGGGTCGACATGGGGAGGGATCCGTGGAGTGGGTCAGGGTCGTGGGGCGAGCCACCGCGACACGTGGCGATGCTCGGCCATCCGTTCGCGCCGTCCGGGCTGGCCGACGCGCACCCACCGTAGTCGAGGGCTGCGGTTGCCCCCAAACGCGACCCGTTTCGCTTCCAGTCGCGCCTCCGTACCCTGCCTCCACACCCACTACCGCACCGGAAGGCCGAAGCGCATTCCGAGGTGTCCCACGCCTGACCTTGGCCGCCACGCTCGCCACGTCGATGCTTCCGGCCGTCGCCATGATCGCGGCCGCTTGCACCTCGGACCTGTGCCCAGCTATGGTGGTCCCATGACGCCGGCGAACGTCGGTCGCCCCTGAACTGGCGGCGCCAGCGTCGCTGTAGCTCGATCTCCCCGCGCTCGCGGGGGTGGACCGCTGGACCGTACGCCACCGTCCGATGGGCAAGATCTCCCCGCGCGTGCGGGGGTAGACCGAACAACGCCGTACGGCGTAGCATCAGGTACGACCTCTCCCCGCGCGTGCGGGGGTAGAACGAAGCGACGAGCCCCGGAGGCATGCCTCCGGGGCTCGTCGTGCATCGGTCGGTGTCGAGATCCGTCGTCAGCGAACGTGGGCGGTTAGCCTTGGATGCTCGCCTGCGCCCGTTCTCGTAACCCTGATCCTCCTTGCCGCTCGGATCCCATGGATCGCGGAAGGACGTCAGTCAACGGCGGACGGGCCCCCTCGCGGAGGCTCAGCTCACCCCGGCGAACAGCTCCCGCACGGGTACGAACGTCCGGTTCGTCTCCCCTGCCCTCCGCACCTTGCGGCGCAAGACTTCCCCCAGGTCCAGCGCCCCACTGAGCACCTGGTGCAAGTCGAGCGCATCGCAGCACACAATCGAGGTGGGCCGCCCGCGCGCGAAGGCGTCCAACCCCTCCTCCGTGAACCCGCTGTAGCTCACGAACAGTCCCCGGGTCCACAGCGACTTGCCCGTCACCTTGCCCGCGAACGTCAGGAGCTCGGCCTGGCCGATGCGGCTGTTGGTCCACTTGGCCTCGAGCAGGTAGACGTCGCGGTCGAGGTCGAAGCTGCCGTCGATCTGCTCCCCACGGAGGGAGAAGGGTTCCCGGGGATCGAGACCGAAGGCGCGAAACAGGGTGTTCAGGAACCGCTCGAACGCGAGCCCCCGGGGACTCGGTGCCAGAGCCGTCAGCGCGAGGAGCTCGGTCGCCAGGCCGGCGCGCTCCGCATCGGTCGGCCCAGACGGAGACGACGAGGTCGGGCCCGCGTGCGCCGCCTGCGGAGCCCGGGGGAGCGCAGCGAGGTAGACCGGGTCGTGCAGCTCCGGGATCCGGAAGCCGATCCTCGCCACGATCTCGTTGACGCGGTCGATCTCCTCCCGGGTGATGGGATCCCGCCCTGCTCGGCGCGTCGTGCCGCGATTGATGATCTCGACCACGAGCCTGCAGAACCGAGGACGCTCCCGCACCAGGGTGTCCGCGAGAAGGCGCGTCAGCGCCGGCGTCTTGCTGCCACCTGGCCAGAGCCCCCCGACACCGGCCGCCTGGGCGGCCGCCGGGAAGGACAGGGCGGGATCCCCGTAGGGGTGCGGCTTGCCGGGCAGGAAGTCGACGAGGACCCCGGCCAGCTCGCCGGCGAGCTGGATCTCACGCGGGCTCGCCGTCATCGGCGCACCCCAGTCGGGACGATGTGCGCATCAACCATCCGCATCCGCCTCCCCCGTGCCGTCCAGGGTCGCCTCGTCCAGCTCCAGGAGCTCCACGCGCCGGGTCCGAACCCCGACGCCATGCTCGACGAGCAGGTCGAGCAGCTTGTCCCCGTCGATGAGGGTGATCGGCGCCACCCCAGGCTCGAAGGCGGCGTCCCGGGCGCCCCTCGAGAACCCGCCGAGCGCGATGATGGTCCCCTTCACCGCCCCGAAGCGGTGCAGCGAGCCGCGGAGCATGTCGAGCACCGGGCGGCCGACGTTCCCCCGCTGCCGCTTGACCTGCACCACCTCGCGCACCTCGGTGATGCCGAGCGCGATGCGGCCCAAGACGTCGACTCCTCTATCCCCGGAGCGGTCGGTGACCTCGACGTCGGTGTAGTTCATCGCCTCGAGCAACCGCCCGACGAGCTGCTCGAATCCGTACGGGTCCATCGTCGCCAGCCGCTCACGAAGCGCCACCCGGACCGCGTCCTTCTGCGCCTTCACGAGGTCCCAGAGCTGCCGCGTCTCGTCGGGCGCGGCCGTCCTCGACTCGGCAAACCCCGACACCTTGAGCCACGCCAGGCCGGCCTGGGTGATCTCGTAGCTCTGGCCGGCCCGGGTCGCGAACCCGCGTGCGATCAGGTTTCGCAGCCGCCGGTAGAGGAACGAGCGGGCAGTAGACTCCGCCCGCACCCGGCTGACCGGCTGGAGGTGGGCCATCCAGGACGGGAGCAGCTCGGCGGGGCTGGCCGGCGCCTGCTCCGCGAGCAGTGCCAGGATCGCGAGCAGCCCTTCGCGCTCGTCGAGTTCCCGTACGGTCTCCCCCTCAGGACGTTCGAGGAAGTCGCGCCCGCGCCCGGTGATGACGAGTGTCCCGCGGGCGCCGTCCGAGAGCAGGTCGTAGCCGCTGGCCAGAAGCCAGTGGCCGGCCATGTGTCGCGGGTTCACCCTGTGGCCGCTCCCCGTCCAGATCCGGTGCGCCGCGTCCCGGTGGTCACCGGTCAGCCGCTCCGGGATCCACCGGTCGGGATCCGTCCAGTCCACCGTCTCCGACGGCGTCCCCCGATGCTCCCAGATCGCGGCCCGCAGCCCCGTCACCGCAGTCCGGGGCATCCCCTCCAGTAACGGAAGGACGGTTCGGACCTCGTCGTAGGCGGGGTAGAACACGATCCGCACGTCGTTGGCGCCTACCGGCACCGGCGGCGCGATGCGACCCTCGGCGAGCCAGCGGCGCAACGCGTACGTGCGCGGGGCCACCCGCACGAAGGGGCTGGCCTCCCCCTGCTGCTGGATCGAGGTGGCGAGCTGCGACTCCATCGTCGCCGTGGGGGTCTTGCCGCCCGTGCTCACCAGCCCAGCGGTGAGCGCACGCTCGGTGATCTCAGCGGCGGCCAGCGGAGCACCGGCCTCATCGAGCACGCGCTCCGCGGCGGCACGGAAGGTCAGTGGGGCGGACGAGGTGGTCATGCGCGCGCGGTGCGTTGGCGAGAGCGACGGGCCGGTGCTTCCGTGCGCTCGGCGCGGTTGCGCTCGAGGAGAATGTCCGCGGGTTCGTCGGTGGGATCCTGGGGGACGAGTTGACCGCGAAACGCCCTCGCGAGCAACGCAGTCTCGAGGGGGGCGAGCTGATCCTCGGCGCTCGTGAGCAACCCAGCAAGGCGCTCGCGCCGATCGAGCAGGGCCTCGATGCGCCGCACGATCTCCCGTTGCTCCTCAGCAGACGGGACGGGCATCACGAAATCGTCGATTTGCGACGTGAACATGTGCTGGATCAGACTCCCCGTGTTCAGCCCATCCACGTAGCGACGAAACTGGGGAGACTTGAATGCCCAGAACGCGAATCGAGTGTCGACGGCGCGGGCGGTCAACCGAGCAATCCGCTGATTCAGCAGGCAGCGCTCACCCTGGCCAGTCATGCAGATCCGTCCCAGGAACTCATCCTTCAGCGACTGAGCCGTGAGGTTCATCACGAGCTCACCTGAACCGACGACATGCTTTGGGAAGCGCTCGGCCCAGACCAACGGCATGTGCCTGGTATTCTCAACCGTCCACTCGACCCGCCCGGAGGCATGAAGATTCCCGGGCCGTAGGAGTCGAACACCCTCGGACGAGTACTCCTTGCTCGGAAAGGCTCGCCCGTTCTGACAGCGACCTACCTCACGCCAGGGCAACGCACGCCATTCGGCGGCGAGCTGAGGGTTCTGCTCTCGCCAGTCGTCGGTGAGCTCCCCCGCGAATGCCGCTGCAAGCACCGCCTGTCGGTACCGCTCCAGCAGCGCAGGCACCGCGCCGAGCGCCGCCCGGGCCGCACGGCTGCTGGCGAACAGCTCGTCGAGCTTCGCCAGGATGCGGTGCTGCTCCGCGATCGGAGGAAGTGGAATTCGAAACGACTTCAGGATTCCCTGGCTGATGTTGGCTTGCGTCCCACCCTGGCCCAGCACGACGAGGTCGGCACGGTATCTCCGAATAGCCATCGCCAGAAACTCGGGCGTGACGAGTTCCTGGTGCGAACGGCAGAAGGCAATCGCCTGGTTGGTGGCGCACGCTATACGAGCGACTCCGTACTTGCCGATGGAGCCGTACATGGCGACGAGGACCGTGGCAGGTTCCACACGCTTCGCTGAGCTGTTTCTAAGTCCTTCCTGTGTGATGTATTCCTCGGCTTCGGTGACATCGCCATCGGTGAGGTCAGCAATCTTGAGCCAGGGAAGGTCGCCGCCGTAGTACGACGCGACACCTCTGCTCGGTGTGCCTCCGCTGCCCCAGTTGCCCAGCTCTCCGAGGGCCACCCATGCCCAACCAAGAGGAAGATCTTCGGGTACATCGTTCACGCGACCGCCTCCTCACTGGCTGCCGCCAGCGCCTCGCTCAGCGCCTCCATCTCCTCCATTGCCTCGCGCAGCTTCGCCATGATCTCCGCCGCGATCTCCTCCGGCTCCGGCAGCTCCTCGTGCCGCCCCGCGCTCTCGTCGCGCAGCCACGCGATGTCGAGGTTGTCGCTGCGCCACCGGATCTCCTCGCGCCCGAAGCAGCGGAACCGCCCGCGCTCCCCCTCGTCCGTGCGCTCGGCGCGCCCGTGCGGATCGGCGCCGAACGCCGCCTCGAACGCCGCGAAGTGCGCCCTGGTGAGCGGCGTCCGCTTGCCGAAGCTCGGCATGTTGGCGCGCAGGTCGTGGACCCACACGCGCTCCGTGTTCCCCGTATCGCGCGCCGCCGGCCCGCGCGTGAAGAAGAGCACGTTCGTCTTCACCCCCTGCGCGTAGAAGATCCCCGTCGGCAGCCGCAGGATCGTGTGCAGGTCGCACTTGTCCATCAGGTCGGCGCGGATCTGCGCTCCCACGCCCTCCTCGAACAGCACGTTGTCGGGCACAACCACCGCCGCGCGCCCGCCGGGCTTGAGACCGCGGTAGACGTGCTCCAAGAAGGCCAATTGCTTGTTGCTCGTCGGAAAGGTGAAGTCCTGCCGCGACGGCCGCCCGCCCCCCTTCTTCGTGCCGAACGGTGGATTGGTGAGGATCACGTCCGCCTTCGGCAGCGACGCCCCCTCGGCGGAGAGCGTGTCGCCGAGCACCAGCTGGTCCCCCTCGATGCCGTGGAGCATGGCGTTCATGAGGAGCAGCCGATGCGTGTCGGGGACGAGCTCCATCCCCCAGAACGCCTCCCGGCGCTGGAAGCGCTGCGCCGCCTCGGGGAGGTCGAACAGGTCGTCCGTGGCCGCCTTGATGAAGCGGTCGGCCGAGATGAGGAAGCCGCCCGTGCCCGCCGCCGGGTCCTGGATCACCTCGCCCGCCTGCGGCTGCACGAGCGACACGATGCTCTCGATGAGCGGCCGCGGCGTGAAGTACTGGCCCGCGCCGCTCTTCGTCTCCGTCGCGTTCCGCTCGAGCAGCCCCTCGTACAGGTCGCCCAGTCCCTCCGTGCGCGCCGAGTACCAGTCGAGCCGGTCGATGTCGGAGACCAGCTTCGCGAGGTTCTTCGGCTGCCGCAGCGCCGTGGCGGCGTTGGCGAAGATCGCCTTCACCAGCGTCGATCCGTTCGAGCCGAGGTGGATGAGCAGCGTGCGGTAGAAGTCGAGCTGCTCCACGCCCTGCTGCGCCGTGAGGTCGTCCCACCGATGGCCGCCCGGAAGCTGCGCCTCCGTCCCCGTCTCCTTCGCCATCTTGAGGAAGAGGATGTACGTCAGCTCGGTGACGTACTCGTGGTACGTGATACCGTCGTCGCGCAGTACGTGGCAGAGCGCCCACAGGCGCTGGACGATCTCCTGGGTGGTCATCGCAGCTCTATCGGGAAGAAGTCGAAGTCGGGTGCAGGTTCCGCGGGCGGGATCCCGCCCGGCAGCAGCGGCGCTCTGGGCACAAGGTGAGCGCGGGCATCGTCACGCGGTGTCGCGCCACACGTCCTCCTGCAGGTCGCCGAGGATCTGCCCCAGCTCACCGCCGAACACGCGGTCGAGCCGGTCGAAGCCGCCGCCGGCCTCGCGGAACTGCGCGCGGTCAAGCGCCTCGCGATCCACCACCACCTCGTGCTCGAGCTGCCGGCCGATGCGCTCCAGCCAGCGGCGCTGCGCGTCGGGCCAGGCGCGGCTCGCCAGGATGCGCGCCATCGCCCGCCGTACCCGCTCCGCGTACGGCACGAGCGGCGAGCCGAGGGCCTGCTGACGCACGTAGCCGATGATCGTCGCCGCGACGTCCTGGTTCGTGGCGTCGCGGTAGGCGGCGCGGAGCTGGGCCTCGGTGAAGCCCGCCTCGCCAAGGGCGCGGGCGAGCGCCTTGAGGTCGACCCGGGTGAGGTCGCGCGGACGCTGCGTGACGACGAGGAGTGCGGGGAGCTCGTTGAGGTGCTCCTCAAGCCAGCGACCGAATGCCTCGAGGTAGTCCTCCGGGCGCTGTCGGGCGCCGCTCTCGTCGGAGCCGTAGCCGCGCGACACCTCAACCACGCGGTCCGCGTGCTCCGAGATGACGAGCCGTCGCTCGCCGAGCCCCTGCAGGTCGAGCCGCGCGACGAGCGCCGGGCGCTCGCAGAGCCAGGCCGCGGCCTGGGCGGGCGTCATGCGGCGCAGGTCGTCGACGAGGGCCGCGGGCCTGGCCCCGGCGAGGATCTCGATGTCGTCGGCTGCGCGCTCCAGGCGGCGCCGGCGCCGGCGGAGGGCGGCGACGAGCTGCTCGTGGATCGCGCGCGCCGCCTCTTCGGCGCCGGCGTCTACCGCACGCCCGAGCTCCACGAGGAGCTGGCTCACCCGGACGTCGCTCGATTTCACGACCGGCGTCATCGCCGTGTGCGGCTCGAGCGCGGCGTAGAGGTCCACTGCATCGAAGATGCGGAAGACCTCCTTGTCGTCCCCCGGGCCATAGAGGTCCGGGCGCAGGCGCGTGGCGCGGCCGAGCATCTGCTCGTAGAGGATCCGGCTCCGCACGCGGCGCAGGAAGACCAGGTTCACGATCTCCGGCACGTCCACGCCCGTCGTGAGCAGGTCCACCGTGACCGCGACGACCGGACGGCGCTCGTTCTTGTAGCGGCGGAGGAGCGCCGGCGGGTTGTCCGACGCGCCGGTGATCTTGGCGACCGTCCCGTGCTCCACCGATCCCCACCGGGCCTCGAACGCCTCGGTGAGGAGCCGCACCACCATGTCGGCGTGCGCGTCCGTAGCGGCGAAGATCAGCGTCTTCCCCGGCTCGGCGGGGTCGATGTGCTCGGCGAGCGCCCGGCACACGGCGCGGTTGAAGTTCTCGGTGACGACGGCGCGGTTGAACGCATCGACCTCGAAGCCCAGGTCGTCCGGCGTCTCGAACAGCTCGACCTGGCCGCGCTCGACGTGGTAGACCGAAACCTCCTCGCCGGCCCGCCAGCGGATCCCCGAGCGCGAGAGCTCGGTCTCGATGCGGACCGGCGGCTCGTGGTCCACGAGCCAGCCGTCCACCACGGCCTGGCGGTAGGTGTACTGGTAGACCGGCGGCCCGAAGATCTCCGTCGTGTGGAGCGCCGGCGTGGCGGTGAGGGCGATCTTCACCGCGTCGAAGCGATCGAGCACGCGTCGGTAGGCCGAGACGTAGTCCGCCTCGCTCCGGATCCCGAGCTCCGCGTCACCGATCTCGCGGTCGAGCGTGTAGCCGCGGTGCGCCTCGTCGACGACGATGCAGTCGTAGGCGTCCACCGGCAGGAGCGGCACGTCCGCGTGAGTGGCGTCGAGCCGCCGTACGAGCCCCTGCACCGTGGCCACGTGCAGCTTTGTGTCGGCGTCCGGCGTGAGGTCGGCCAGCTCCTTCACGTCGTAGATGTCGGCGAAGGCGCGGGTCCCCTCCAGGCGCACGGTCTTCACCGCCTCCAGCGCTTGGTCGCCGAGCGTCGTCCGGTCCACGAGGAAGAGCACGCGCCGGAAGCGCCGCGTGGCGACGAGGCGATAGACGAGGCCGAGCAGCGTCCGCGTCTTCCCGGTCCCCGTCGCCATCGCGACGAGGGCCTCGCGCCGCCCCTCCGCGATCGCGGTCTCCACGGCGCGCACGGCGGCGTGCTGGTAGTCGCGGAGCGGGAGCGCGTCGGTGGGCGTGTCGCGGAGCGCTTGGTCGGCGTTGCCCTCGTCCTGCCTCAGCAGCTCGAGGAGCCCGCCCGGCGTGTACCAGCCGTCGAGCGCACGCGGATGGTTGGTGGCCCGACGCGCGTCGCGGAACCACACCCCGCTCTGCTCCACGATCTGCCGCAGGAAGCCGCGTCCGTTCGTCGCGAAGAGGAAGGGGACGTGATGCGTCTCCGCGCCCACGCCCCACGGTCCGGCCATTGTCTCGCCCACCGTGGCCGCGTAGCCGCGGGCATAGCGCGCGGCCTGCTCCAGCGCGCCGCGCGCGTTCCGTCGCCGACGCTTTGCCTCCACGACGCCGACGGGTACGAGCCCCGCGAAGAGGACGTAGTCGGCTGGGCCGTGCGCCGTGGGCCACTCCGCGATCGCCACGTTGCGGCCGGCCTGGGGGCGGGCGCCGCGGCGGTAGGCGAGGGCCTCGCTGTCGGCCTCCCAGCCTGCCGCGCGCAGCTGCTCGTCGATGATGCGGCGGGTGTCGGCCTCGTCGAGGTCGAAGGCGACGGCGGCGGCGCGCGCCTGCTCGGCCACCTGCGCCTCGTCGCGCGCACGCTCCTCGGGCGCGCGGGCAGTGGCGGCCTCGCGCAGCGCCGCGAGCTCGGCCTCGTGCCGCTCCCGCTCCCGGGCGAGCACGCGCTCCATCTCCTCGGCCAGGGCGAGCGCCGCGTCGCGGTCGGCAGCCAGCGCTTCGAGCTCCCGCCGCGCCTCGCTCTCGGCCGCATCGAGGAGTCCGTCGAGTCGCTGCTCGGCCTCACGTGCGGCCTGGGCAGCCGCCTCCTCGACGGCACGCGCCACCTCGGTCCCTGCGGCGGCCGCGGCGTCGCGCGCCGCCTCGGCCTCGGCGCGGAGCCGCTCGACCTCTTCGCGGAGCGTCGCACCCTCGTCCACCGGCGGGGTGGGGGAGACGAAAGGGCCGGGCGCGAAGCGAGGATCGGCGACGGTGCGGTGGTACCACACGCCGAGCTCGCGCGCCATTCGGAGGAGCGAGACCGCCTCGCCCACCGTGCCGCGGAAGGCGTGGACGGCATCGTTGCCGCTCTTCCGGATGTGGTGGAAGACGTCCGCCACCTCGCGGACGACGATCCCCTGCGCCTCGAGCAGGCGGACCAGCTCGAGCTGGGGCGTCTCCAGCCCAGCGTCGATCCCGAGCCGTGCGGCGAGGCGCTGCGCGAGCGCCTCGCCGAGCTGGCGAATCTTGAAGATCGCCGTGACGGGGTCCTGGACGGCGTAGAGCTCCGCCTGCGCGCCGAGTCGGGCGAGGAGCGGCTCGTGCCGGGCGAGGAAGCTGAAATTGGGCGACGACAGGGCGGCATCGCCCGCGGCGCCCCCTCGCCGCGCCGGCGGTCGCGGATTCGCGGTCCCGGTCAACGCATGCCCCCCACGCCCCGCCCCGCCACCAGACCTGCTCCCCGCCGATGGCGGCAGCGATCTTGGGGTCACGGGTGACGAGCGGGTAGCCGAGCTCCCGCGCCGTCGCGGCGATGAGGCGGTCGCCGCGCTCCGGGATGGCGTAGAGCTCGTGCGCGCGCGCGACGATCGCCGCGGTGAGCGAGATGATCTGGTAGCGGGACGGGGTGCTGTCCAGTCGGGCGACGAACGACTCGAACGATTCGTCGAGAGCGAGGACGCCGCGCTGGATCGCCTCTCCCATCTCGACGAGCGAGATCGACGGCACGCAGGCGACGGCGGCGCCGTCGTCTACACGCTCGAGGAACGTACGGGCGCGCCGGCCGAGGTGGCGCGTGCGGCCGTCGATCCACCAGATGAGGGCGTGGGTGTCGACGACCGCGATCTCGGGGATCGCCTGGCTCACTCGCCGTCCCCCTCGCCCTTCCGTGCCCCACGGCCGCTGCGCCTCGGTGCGCGGCTCTCCTCCCTCTCAGCAGCGATCGACAGGAGCTTCGCGTCGGCCAGGGCTCGATCGTCGGCGCGCATTCCGGCGAGAATCGCCTCCAGGTCCGCCTCGTCGGCGAGACGCCCGAGGCCCCGCAGCGGGCGCGGCTCCGGGGCGACGCGCTGACGAAGCGCGGCGAGCTCCTCCTCCATGCGCTCCACGTCGCGGGCGCGCACGAGGAGCACCTCCTCGTCATGGCCGCGGTGCGACAGTGCGACGCGGTCCGTGCGGCCAGCCAGGAGGTCCTCGACGAGGCGGAACAGGCGCGTGCGGGCCTCGGTGAGGGGGACGGCGCTCGCGTCCCTGGATGCTCGACGGATCATGGGAGCCTCGGGGCAGTGCGGCAGCGCCAGGACGCCTGGCTGACCGCCGGAGAACCCGTACGGGACGATGTACAGGTTCTACCAAGGTGTCGTCGAATGCCGATTTCGGCAAGCGCGATGTGCTGGGCCTGGCGCCGAGCGGGTGGGGAGCGGATGGAGACCCTTTGCCTTGGCGCCCGACGCCGGCGAACCACCGGTCGTCACGCCGCCTGCGCCATTCGGGCGGCGAGGAGACCCAACTCGCGAACCTCGGCGTCAGGGCAGGCCAGCATCACCTCGATGTCTGCGAGGTCGAGCGGCTCGGCCGTAGCCATTCCTACCTTGACGACATCAAGGAGCTTGTCCTCGAAGGCACCTCGCTGGGCGATCCACCAGACAGCATCGACTCGTTCCGTCACTTCGGCCTTCAGCCAGCGCTCAAGCGCGACGATGCCCTTCAGCATCGTGACGAAGAGTGGAACTGGGGCCTGACCGAACGCGACGGTCATGTGGTTGATAAGGCTGCGAGTCTCGCGTATGGCGTGCTCTCGCAGAACGACTGCCCATGTCACCTCGGCAGCTGTCAAGCGACATCGGGGACTGACCCCCTGGCGACATCAGGACGTGACCCCCGAGGGGGTGAGGGGTGCATCGGCCGTGCGCTTGGTGCGCGCCGCCGATGCGGGTGGAGCTGACGCGACGCTGCTCGCGGCCAGGAGTCCGGCCCGACGCTTCTCACGCAGCCGGTAGCTCTCGCCGCGGATGGTCAGCACGTGCGAGTGGTGCAGCAGCCGGTCGAGGATCGCCGTCGCCACCACCGGGTCGCCGAAGACGGTGCCCCACTCGCCGACCGCGCGGTTCGACGTCAGCAGGATCGAGCCGCGCTCGTAGCGCCGGCTGACGAGTTGGAAGAGCACGTGCGCCGCGTCGGGCTCGACGGGCAGGTAGCCCAGCTCGTCGATGATCAGCAGCTTCGGCTTGCTGTAGTGCACGAGCCGCTCCTCGAGCCGCCCGGCCGCGTGCGCCGTCACGAGCTGCGCGATGAGCGCCGTCGCACTCGTGAAGAGCACCGTGTAGCCGGCCGTGATCACCGCGCGGCCGATGCCGATGCTCAGGTGCGTCTTGCCGACGCCGGGCGGACCGAGGAGCAGCACCGCCTCGCCGTTCGCCACGAAGCGGCCCGTGGCCAGCTCGCGGATCTGCTGCCGGTCGACCGCGGGCTGCGCGGCGAAGTCGTAGCCGGCCAGGTCGCGCACCATCGGGAAGCGCGCGAGCCCGAGCGCCATCTCGATCCGGCGCTCGTCCTTGCGCGCGATCTCGCGCTCGCAGAGGTACGCCACGGTCTCGGCCAGCGTCAGCTCGCGACGCGCGGCCTCGCCGAGCAGCGTTTCGAGCTGGTCGCGGATCGCCGTGAGCTTGAGCCGCGTGAGCATCGGCACGAGCGCGGTGAGGTCGGGCCGCGGCGGCAGATCGTCGCGCGCGAGGTCGGCGGCACGCAGGGCGGTCCTGCTGGGAGGCGTCATGCGGCCCACTCCCCGCCGACGACGGCGGCGTACTCCGCGAGCGGGCGCAGGAGCGTCGCGGCGTCGGCCGAAGACGGCGTCGGCGTCGCGCTCGAGGCGCTCGGCACGGGCGACGACGCCGGTGGCCGGATGGCGTGGCCGCTGATCCCCGCCAGGTGTGCCGGGTCGATGCGCCGCACGCGCACGCCGCTCGCGACCTGGTGCTCGGCGACGACCTGCGCGCCATGGTGCACGGTCAGCCGCTCGCCGTGCTGGAGCACCCGCACGTGCTCGCCCAGCAGCCGCCACGGCACCGAGTACCAGTTGCGCCGCAGCTCGATGGTGCAGTCAGCCTGCACGCGCCGCACCCACTCGCGCGTCGGCTGGAAGCTGGGCCGGTCGGCGAGCGGCCGGAGGTGGTGGGCCTCGTCGCGGAGGAAGCGCGCGAGCGGCGCCTCGCCCGTCGTGCCGTGCACGCGCACGTCGGCCACCTCGCGCGTCCACGCGGCGAGGTGGGCCTCGAGCGCGGCCAGCGAGGCGAAGGCGTGGCCGGCGACCGCATTGCGCTTCACGTAGGCCACGCCGCGCTCGTCCTTCCCCTTGGTGCGCGCGCGGTACGGCGCACACGCCACCGGTCGGAAGCCCCAGTGCTTCGCGAAGGCTAGGAGCCGCGGATGGAAGGCCGCCGGCGTGCCGTCGCGGCGCGGCTCGAGGACGAGCGGCTTGGCATTGTCGAGTAGGACGGTCTCGCACACGCCGCCAAAGGCGCGGAAGGCGCTCTCCAGGCCGTCGAGCCACGCGCTCTGCCGCTCGTGCCGGAAGACGCGCACGTGCACGCGCCGCGAGTAGCCGAGCGTGGCGACGAAGAAGTGGAGCCGCTCGCTGACGCCGGCGATCACGACGCGGCGCTCGCCGAAGTCGATCTGGAGCTGCTCCCCCGGCGCGGTCTCGAAGCGGACCGTCGCCCGCGCGGCCGCCGCGAGCGCCTGCCGGAGCGGCGCGACCGCGCGCTCCACCGTGCGCAACGAGACCTGCACGCCGAGCTCGCGTAGCAGGTCCTGGCGCACCACGTCGGCATTGCCGCCGTGCCGGTGGAAGCGCTCGGCGATCCACGCCGCGTGCGCGTCGAGCACCTTGGGGCGCGGCGGCACGGCGGCCGGCACCCAGCGCGTCTGGGCGAGGTAGCGCTTTACGGTGTTGCGCGCGCAGCCCATCTCGGCGGCGATGCGCTTGCTCCCCCAGCCCAGGGCACGGAGGCGCAGGATGACCGCGACGTCGTCGGGCGTGCGCACGGGCTCCCCCTCCGCCAGAGGCGAAAGGGGGAAGCGTGGCACCGCGGGCGGCGCGGTGTCGAGGAGCGCGGCGACGGCAGCAGGGACGGCGTCGAGCACGAGGGAGCCTCCGACCAGGGACGAGGGGGAGGGGGTCAGTTCCTCGTGTCGTCAGGGGGTCAGCTTACCGTGTCGCCCGACAGCAGCGGATCCCGACAGCTCGGGACGGCCATGTTCGCGCGCAGCCGCTGTCGCGACAACGGCCAGAGAAGCGATCTCGCAGAACCAGCAGTCATTGCGTCGCATCCATGTGAGCGCCGCCTCCCGATCCTTGCGCGGACCATGAAGATCGTGAACATGCGTGCAGCCGCAGCCGTGGAGGACCTTGTACATCGCCATCGCTCGTAACCTCGAATCGTTCGGTGGAGACGCCCCGTGACCTACGATGAGGCGCCGACCCAGCGGTGCACCGGGCCGGGCCCACCATAGCGGAGGCGGCCTCGCCGATCCAAGCGGGCGCCAGAACCGTCCCGGTCGGCGCGGCGGTCGCTCCGACCGGGACGGTTCTGGCGCCCGCTCCCCGACACCAGGGCGAGCTTGCCGGCGCCCTGGAGCTGACGGCAGATGATCGGTGGGTGCCGAGCGGCGATGTCCGCCGGCGACGTCCCTCCCCCTCGCCCCTGCCGGCATGACCAGCGCCTCCCTCTCGCACCTCCATCCGTCCGCGTCCACGCCGAGCTCCGTTCCGACTGCGTCGACGCCGCGTCCGACCAGCGTCGAGGCTACATCGGGCTCCACGGCGTGCAGCGGCCAGGGAAGCCGATGCGGGACGGGATCCCGCCCGCCGCGTGACCGCAGCGCCGGCCTGGCGCGCGTCGTCAGGTCACGAGACCGCCGGCCGTCGCGTTACCGGGATGCCATCATCCGCTTCGTCGGCGATCGCTCTGTGGAGCTCGCGACAACCCACCAGGTCCTGGAGCGGTTCTGGGGGCTGAGGGGGCTGAGCGTCTCGCAGGGGTGGCGATGTGTCCGCCAGCTCATCGAGGACGGCTGGCTCCAGGCCCGCGCCCTCGACCGCTCCGCCGGTACGACGAGCCGCCAGCTCCTCACGCTGACCCACAGGGCGCGGGTCGCCCTGGCCGCCGGCGGGTGGCCGCCCGCACCGGTCCGCGAGCACGAGTGGGTCGTCGAGCATCGTCTGCAGCAGACCCAGATGCTGATCGAGCGCGAAGCCGAGGGTTGGGTGCTCGCGTCAGCCGACGAGATCCCGGCACTGCTCAAGCAGGTCGCCATCGCCGGCTGGCGCGGAAGGCGCCCGTTCGGGATCGAGGAAGACTGGCACCGCAGGATCCACAGCTGGCATCCGACCCCCGTGCCCCTCGGGGCGCTCCGCCACCGATCGACCGGAGCGGTGCGGCTCATCCTCCCCGTCCGGGCCGGATTCGACGTACGCGGTACGCTGCGGCGGCTCGACCGCCCGTCGCTCGCGATCCTCTCGACGGGGGCGCCGATCGCGTGGGAGCTTGTAGGCGCGTGCACCGACGACGTCGACACGGCGGAGGTGCGGCTTCGGGCCTGGGCGAAGCGTCGTCCGCGTCAGCGGCGGCGGCGGCCGGGAGTGCCGACGGTGTCATCGAAGCCCGGCGGTGAGCTGCCCGTTCGAATCGAGGTGTACCGCACGGCGCCCTACCGGGACATGCCTCACCCGCATCGGCGCGGGCGGCGCTGCGTCGACGTGTACGCGGCGAACGGGGTGTCGCATCCGCTCGAGCTGCGCTGACGGCAGCGCGACGAGATGGCTACAGGCACGCCCCCCTCCCTGTAGCCATCACGCCGCCGGGGTGGGCGTTGAAGCGCCTGAACATGGGCATGTGACGAGTAGTGCCAGCTACCCCGTGCGCGGAGCGGGATTCGCAGCGCTGCCACCGGGTCGGCGACGCGGTCGCGCACCCGTACCTGTGGAGCATGCACCCACCAGCCCCGTCGGCCAGCCAGGCCGCCTCCACTGCCCTCGCCTCCCCTCCCGATGCGCGGTGACGACGACGCAGTCGATGACCGCTGGGCCGACACCGGCGAGTGGGAGGTGCTCTCCCGCGTTCCACCGCTCGTCTACCCTGACGTCGGCGCGCCCGAGCTGTGGGGTGCGCCCGACGACGACCTGGGCGAGGATGTCCGCGCTCGGTACGTGGCACGCGTGCGCAAGGCGATGCGCGATGAGGACGGGAATCTCGCGTGGCCGTATGGCATCGCGATCACGTACCGCATCCGCCGAGGCTCGCAGTCGCCCGGCCTCTGGGCGATGACCGTCCGTGCGCGTCCGTCCGCCTCGTGGAGCCCGACTGCGGTCGACACCGTCGACGGGATGTGGCTCACCCGGTCCGTGCTCGAGGGCTTCAACTCGGCTCGGCTCGCGGTCTGGGGAACGCCCGGCACCCTGGCCCAACTCCACGCCCCGCCTCATGCGGGCGGTCTGTCGTCGCCTCTCTCGTGGGCCTGGCTCCGTCTCGTCGTCGGCTCACCGCACGGAGATGTCGACGACGGCGATCTGGACGCACGATGGACGAGCCACGCCGTTCTGGGACCGAGCGCCCTGACGCAGCCGCTGGTGCTGGCCGGTCCGGTTCCGGTGGGATGGCCCTGACTGCAGTAGGATGTCCGGTTCTGGGTGGGATCCCGCCCTTCTGCTTCGGGGACGACTTCGAGGATCCCGATGCGCTGCCTGGCCTGGGAAGAGCCGGAAAAGGGCAGGCAGGTGGAACAGGTGAGATCGGATCCGGGCCGCTGACACCTTCTCTCTCACTCTAGCATCATCCCTGACACAGAATGCTCTTCACAATAGGGCATAGCAGGAGATGACACTGGGTATCTCTGTATCTGTATGGCAGCGTACTTGACCTCGACCTCCACCGTCAAGCTCTCGCGTTAAGTTGCTGGCGCGTACACACTTGGCCTGTGCCAGCGGAGGGGGTTGACACGTTCGCGAGGGCGTCGGCCGTGAAATGGGGCGACGTGAGCCTCAACCACGCGCCCCGATTCGAGGCGAGTTTCGCTTCGGGCGTCCACGGAAGCGTCGCCCACTGGTCGTGGCAGCGCGGCCTCCGCTATCCGTGTCGCATGACGCCCAACAAGCTCTCTCGCCGCGCCGCCAGCCGCTGCACGCAGGCTCCGATCGTAGACCCGCTGATCCCCGACCCGAGCGATTTCGGGGAGCACTATCCCACCCGGCCTGGGGAGCTCGAGGCCGAGCTGCCCGTGGTGTACGCCCGGCACTCGTGCGGCTGCCAGCTCTGGTGGACCGTGCTGCGCCGCCCGGAGGAGACGCAGGGGCAGCGGTGGCAACGCATGGGGCGGATCTACAAGCGCCTCGCCGGCCAACTCTGCCCGAGCTGCGCACCGTGGATCGCCGCAGCCATGAATGGTCGCTGACGGTGAATTGCGATCGCGAGCGGCAGCGGTGGGGGTTGACGGCGGTTCGGACGATGGGCCTCGATGTCCAGGTCCACTCCTCCCTCCTCCTTCACCTCCGTTCGATGTCTCGCCCACGTCGCGACCGCCTTCCCCATCCTGCCGCACGCCGTCTCGTCCGGGCCGGCAGCCCCTTCGCTCATTGTCGTGCCTACTGGGGCCGTGGCACCTGCAACTGCGTCTCGAATGGCGAGCAGTTGCACCTGCCGCTCGACATCAGTGCCTCCGAGGAGGGCCTCGTTCGCGCCCGCATGACCCTGAACTCGAGCATCGAACAGGCAGCGGAGGAGATGCGAGAGGCCGCCCGTCTCCGCCGGTGCGCGTTCGAGCTGATGGCCCACTACGGCCCCCGCATTCGCGGTGGACGGGTGCTTCTGCTGCGTATGGCCTGGGACGCAGCTGACTGCCATGCTGCGGCCCACGCCCGGCTCGAGTCGCGTCGCGCGGAGCTCAACGCGCTGACGGAGAGTGCGCCATGCTTGGGCTGACCGAGGAACGAGAGCGTCAGCTGCGCGCCCAGGCCCTGCTCGCGCTCGACGAGTGGGCACCGATCCACAAGGACATCCGATTCTTCCTCAGCAAGTGGAGCCTCGAGGTCGGCTGCCACGACGAGACAATGGAGTGGGTGGAGTCGCTCGGATGGCGTCCCGGCCCGCGAAAGGATGCGGCGATCCAGGCGGTGGTCGACTGGGCCGTTGTGCATCTGCTGCGCAAGGGCGAGGTCGAGCTCTTGCTGAGCGACCCTTTCCCTCCGGTACGCATGGCGACGATCATCGCGCTCGGCGGCTTCCCGATCGAGCCCCCAGCACGGCTCCCGGGCCCGCTGGACCATCTGCGACAGGACCCGCCGACGGTGTGGAGGCGCTGAGCGACACCAGCTGACCAAGGGCCCCGTGGTTCCCCGGCCTGCCCCTCATGGTGAGCTGGAACGGCGGTTCGCCGGATCGCTCCCCGACGGCCGCAGACGCACGAGCAGCCATCGACGTCGGTCCGCTGCACCCAGATGGAGCGTGTCGCCGACGATGCGGTAGGGCAGGATCTGCTCGAAGTTTCCTGGCCCTGGCGGCAACTCGTGTTCGAGGCGATGCACCACGCGATGCCGTGCCGTATCGACCTCGTACGCCCCGTAGAAAGCCGACTGGGACCGCAGGAGCCGGAGCAGCTGCTCGCGGCTCGCCGTTTCCCAGGTGCGTCGAACTGGCGCGGCAGAGCGAAGGGTGATCTGGCCATGAACCCGGCCGACGTCGTCGTACACCAGGTATCCGGCCGCCGGGATCAGCGGCGGGAGCGTCGAGTCGCTCGCGGCAGGTCCGCTGTCCGCGGCCGAGGCGTCGGTGCGGTCTCCGGGTGCCTCTCTCTATCCGACGACGGCCCACGTGCCGACCACCGTCTCGAGCGGGACGTGTCGGTCCACGTCGGAGGCTGGCGGACGATCCGCCCTGCCCTCGCATCCGCCGACGAGCACCGCGCCGAGTGCGAGGGCGATCGGCGCCGCGGCTCGCTGGTTCCGCGCCGTCACTCGTTCCGTCCCACCCGCCTGGCCGCCAGCGCTCGCCACCACGCATCCTCCGACGCGTGCTCGCCGGCGATCCACTTCCGTACCGCGCCCAGCGCCGCGTCGGCGCCGGCGGCCGTCGTCGTCAGCTCGCGTACGGCTGCCATCCCTCCGGTCCGGTGCACGTCCTCCACGAGGAGCGCGGCCGTGGCGTAGAGGGCGACGGTCGCCGCCTGGCCACCATCAGGCACCTGATCGCTCAGGAGCATCGCGAGCGTGACGTCCGGCCGATCGCGCTGGAAGGCGGCCAGGGCGTCAGCCAGCTGTGGCAGCGATCGCCCCTGCGATCCGCCCAGCCACGAGGCGATCCCCTCGGAGACGAGGTGATTCCGAATCCCCAGGGGGCGGAGCACCAGGTGGGCGAGTTCGTGCAGGTACGCCTCGCCCTGCGCCGGGTCTCCCGAGAGCACGAGCTCGTCGCCGAGGACGACGCCACCCGTGCCCGTTCCCGGCCCGGAAGGGAGTACGAAGTAGTCCAAGCCAAGGGCACGATGGTACTCGTCGGGCGAGCCCGCGACGACGTAGTCGATCCTCTCCGGCGGCGCGACCGCGAATCGCCGCGCCACGTCCGCGACGAACTCGGTCGCTCGGGCAGCCCTGGCCGGATCGGGCCGTTGCCCCGGAGCGTAGCGGAAGGTGATCGGACCGACGCTCCGTCGCTCCCAGTGCTGCGTGATCCGGGGGAGCGGGGTGGCGAGCTGCCAGCCGTAGGGCGCCCCCATTGACCGGATCGCGAACAACCGCTGAAGGGCCAGAGGAGAGATGCGGGTGCGCGCGCTGTCGGCAGTGGCGTAGAGCACCTTGGCGACGTACACGCTGTCGCCCGCGCCCGCCGACGTGACCCCGACGATCGTGGCGCGGAAGCCCTGGTACACCATGCCTCGCGTGAGATCGCCCTCTCGTTCATCGAGCTCCGTGCCGGTGCTCCACAGCCCTGTCTCGCGCGCGGCCCGATCTTCCCCGTCGACGGCCTGGGGTCTCTCGAGGTAGGCGCGCAGGAGCGCGACGATGCGCCCGACGTCCGTTGCCGTGGTGTCCACCCCGAACGCGGCCACGGTGACGGACGGCGGAGGCGTCTGCGCGACGAGCGAGGCCGGGGTGATCAGCAAGGCTCCGGCGAGGAGCCAGCGTGCGCCTCGGGACGGTCGGCGGCGCACGAACAAACGTGGGACGGAGGACATGGCAGCGGATGCCGGATGGTGGTCGTGCGAGAGGGGACGACTGGCGGAACCGGTCCTGCGGCGCGGAGGCGAGGTCGGGCTTGAGCCATCGCCCACCACCAAGAATCGCCCCCGCAGCCGAGTGGTCACATCGTTCACGGTCGCATGAGCGCCTCGTTCGGCCCGCACGGCCCGTCGCTCCTGGTGCGAGGGGCGGCCAGACGCCGCCGAGCCAACTCATCGTCGACGCGGCCCAGGACGCACTACGAGGCGGTCTGCAATGTCGTCCGGCGTGAGCGTCCAGATCGTCCCGGGTGACGCGCCCCCGTTGAGCAGCGTGGTGAGCCCTCGCTGGGCGGCGGCGACCAGCCAGGCTGCCGCAGTCCTCGGACCGGCACGACCGTGTCCTTGGGCGACTGCCTGGGCGACGGAGGCCAGCGCTGCCGGGGAGACCACCAAGCCATACCCAAACGCCTCGAACGCCGTCCGCATCGGGTGGAGGCGACGCTCGAGCACGCGTGCGAGCTCTGCCGCCCCCAGAGGCTGGAGCCGAATAACCTGGCCGAGACGCTCGACGAGTTCCGGCATGAGTCCCAGGCGGATGAGGTCCTCTGGGGCGGGATCCCGCCCGCTGGGAAGGCCCGCGAAGACCCCGGCACCGATGATGAGCGCGGAGTCGGACGTCCACTGCATCGAGCGGTCGCGGTCCCCGCTCATCCCGAAGCGGAGCGGGACGCCACCACCGAGCAGCGCGAGGAGCGACTGCTGCTTGCCACGCCGGTAGTCGCGTCCGACCGTCGAGGCCTCACGCATGGCCAGCTTGTCCAACTCGTCGAGCACGATCACCGCTTTCGCCATCCTCCGGACGGAGGACTCGGCCTGGATATAGAGGCTCGCGAGCAGGTCAGCCAGCTGGAGGCCGCTGAAGTTGGTCTCGGCGAGCTCGGTGAGGTCGACCAACAGGTACGGCAGGCGAAGCGACTCGGCGAGCGTGCGCACGAGCGTCGTCTTGCCTACACCCGGAGGGCCGACGAGCACCAGGCGAGACGGTATGCCCGCGGCATGCTGCGCACCAACGAGGGCCAGGCGATCCACGGTGGCGGAATGGCCAACGACCTCCTCCCGGAGCTGCTCTCGCAGGTGGTGGTAGAGATCTCGCGCCGCCGCCTCGCGATCGGCGGGGGATGGGGGCGACTCGTCAGCAGAGGGCGTGGCCATGTCGCAGCGTACCCGGTGTTCGCCGCGGGGTACTCTCTCATCCCTCGGCGCCGGACGAGTGCGCCTGGGTGCGCCAGCTGCTGGCGGAGGTGGGGTTGCTCGTTGCCCGTGGCGGCCGGCCCGATCGCGCTCGCCGGCGTGGGGAGCGGCGCGTGTCACCTGCTCCGAGCGCGGACCATGGGCCGGTGCGGCGCACATCACCATCCGTGACGAGGATGAGCACATGCGCCGGGCCTGGACCGTGGTGACGGAACTCGCTCACGGACTCGGGGAGCGCTCGTCGCCCGGCGGTGGATCCTACCAGTGCCGTTCAGACGTCGCCCAGTGCTCCAGCGGTCATGCTCGGCGTTGCGGCGCTGCTCTGCGGCGCGGCGCTGATGGCCGCCGTGGTGATGCTGCGCGCAGCACCCAGGATGTGGCCACGGCTCCCCGAGCGGATTCGATGGCAGGGGGCGAGGCCGGCGGGCTTCGGGCGGGATCCCGCCCGGCCCGGTGGCGTCCGACCGCGCGTGCGACGAGACCGGCCGGCAAGCCCCAGCAGCTCCCGGCGCCGTTGCAAGCATCGGCACGGGCGAGCGACAACCGAAGCTCAGTCGCGTGCGAGCACCAGAAGGCACAGCGTCACCACGAGGCTCCCCAGCAGGTAGCCGGTCGCGGCTCCCCGTCCCCCCGGATCGTGTCCGTCGAGTAGCAGCATCGCCCCCATCACGACCCCGACGCCCACCTGCACGCAGATGGCCGCGCCGACGAAACGCCAGAAGAGGCTCTCGCCGGGAGCAGGGTTGGACGCCTCCCGGAGATGGTCGGTGACGCTCCGACGGAAGACGCGTCGCCAGGCCAACGTCCCGTCGCGCCGGTAATGCTCCTCGGCACCTGCTTCCTCAGCGACGCGCGCCCCAAGGCCGCGCGCCCAGGCCGGATCATTCGATGGCAGGTGGGACTGCGCGTGTACCTGTCGGGCGCTGACGGGGCGGCGGTGCATGCCCACGTACTACCTGGCCTGGGCGGCGACGGCGAGGGAGTCGAGGCCTGCACAGCTCCAGGGGACTCCGCGAACGCTACCGATACCGTGCTCGAGGGGGGGGCGGGCGCTATGACCCCGCGTCGCGATCCAGAAAATGAGGCGCGAATCAAGCACGAGAAGGCGTCATCGCCTCGTAGTGAGTCCCGCCTCAATGTCGTCCAGATCCGTCGAGCAGCCGCTGGCGCGCGATCGGGGCAAAGTACCGCCTGGGCGATGTCACATCCCGGCAGGTGCCTCCGTCGGGCGACGATCCGCGTACCGTGGGGGCGGCGGGGTGACAAAGTCATCACGCATCCTGTATGCGGCAGACGATCCCGCCTCGACGAGCGCATCCAGAAGCGCGAGCACGGCGCGTCGGAGCGCGCCGTCGCTCTTCAGGCGGTGCGGCTGCGCATAGAGGTAGCGACCAAGCAGCGTTTCGAGGTAATACGCGGAATCCGCGTGCGCGAACGACTTTGCCGAGTCCCCCCTCGCGACCACTTCGTGCACCCACACGAATGCCTGCGGTAGAGAACGCTGGCCGATGGTCGAGAGGTAGCGCATAAAAGCATGGACGCACGCGGGCGCTGCAGGCAGGCGGCGCGCAAGGCCCGGAACGCGATCTTCGTGGCCGTCGAGGCGGTTCCAGTGCTCGATCCCGCGCTTCCACCACGTTCCGAGGAAGATCGCGTCGATCAACGGCCTCCCGTGCGCACGCGCCCGGTCGAGTCGGGCTGCCCACGGGGCGGCAACTGCAGCGTCGGCGAACACCTCCCAGACCACCCAGAAGCTGTCACCCTCCGCTCCATCCGCGGCACTGATCAGGTGTCGCACGAACTGCTCGAGTTCGCGCGGGTCGTTCGGGACGAGCGCAACGAGTGGCCCACAGGCCTCTCGTGCTGCCTCGGGCGGGAGACGCAACACGAATCGAGCCAGGTGCTGCGACAGCGCCGACTCCGACTCGTAGCGGCCCTCACCCGAACTGCGCCGTGCCGTCCCCCGATCATCTCGCCATGTGTCAGCGAGCCAGGTAGCAGTCCTGGCAAAGAACGTCCTGGCCTCGGGCCACTCCGGACGACGCTCCAAGAGCTTCGCGATCCGAACGGCCGCGCGTGGGCCGGTCCACGCTCCGAAGTCAACACCGTCGATTGCCGTCGCTGCTTCGCCTGGTTCGAGTCGAAGCGCCGCACGGACCGCCTCGCGTGCGGCTGCGGCGACCGACGGCGACGCGAGCCCTGCAAGCCGTCCCTGACGCTGCTCGGACTCCATCGCGTCATGTGCCGCCCGGGCTTCGACCGCTGCAGCCGCCGCACACCGGAGCAGGAGCGTCCGATGCTCGGGCCCGAGAAACGCCGCCGCACCGGCGTACGCGTACTCCGACACCTTGCCCACGGGGTGCGTGAGCGTCCGCGCGAGGAACTCGTCAACGTCTGCCTCAAGCGCCTCGGGCGCTCCAGCAACGATGAGGGCTGCGACGGCAGCAGCGTTATCAGCTTGCCACCCATGCGCGAACGTAGCAGCACCGTCTTGTTCGTCTGCTGCTCGCGATAGCTCCGCCTCGATCTGTTGGACGCACCACGCGCGCTCTGGCTCGCTCAGTTCCGGGAGATGATCGCGCAGACACACCGCCGCGATCGCCACAGCGAAGCCTTCGCAGTAAAGCGCGGGGGCGTCGCCCTCGGCCGCGAGTGCCTGGGCGTCAGCGAGGAGAATCTGCCACTGGTCAGCAGTCTGGACGGGGCGATAGTCCCACAACTTGTGCGCGGCGTTCTGAAGGCGCAGGTATCGGTTGATCTTCGCGAGGCTCGCGGCGCTCTCATTCACCATCGCTTCCACCTCGGGCTCCAGCTCGGCTGGGCCCGCGTATACCAACGGCCGGCCGTCAGCATCCTCGGTCACCGAGCCCGGCCCGGGGTCAACAACTCGGTAGCCGCGGAGATCCATCCGATGGAGTGCAAGCCGCCAGATCCGGGCTTCCTCGTCCTGGGCGTCTCCCAGTGCAGCCCGATGGCGGTCGATCAGCGCCCAGACGTCCTCGCGCAATGGCGTTTGCTGCAGACGGAGCGCGAGCATCTCGAGGTCCTCGCAGCGGTGCGGCAGAGCGTCGGAGGACTTTCGTTCTGCCTCGTATACCTCGTGACGCGCATCGACACCACTCAGGAAGCTCGGCCGTCCCACCTGCTCGTGGCCCATCCGCTCCCGGTCAACCGTGACGATGTCCCGGCATGAGAGGAGCGCGAGCGGCACTCGACCGACGCGCTCCGGCACCGCGATGCACACGCTCGCGACGACACCGGTCGCCATGACGTTGTTGCTGCGCGCCAAGATGTCGAGGAGCACTTCCTCCAGATCCTCTCCGAACTCCTTGCCGCGGCGAAGCAGCCACGCCTCCAACGCCATCAGCGCGGACTGCAGCGACTCCGGGCCTACGCCGAGGCCACGGTAGAGGACGTATAGCCGGCCGTTCATCCACTGCTCGACCGCCCCGACGCCCGGCACATCGAGCGTGACGCGCTCGGCAGGCTCCAAGTCGTGGCCTGGCCAGAGCGTTTCCCCGTACCACGTGCCGGCGTGGTTGAGGAGTTCAATGATAAAGTTCAGCCCCTTCTCAGGGTGGTGCTGCAGGAGCGGCTGGAATGGGCCTTGGAGTGCGCTCGCGGGAAAGAACTCCGATACCCCACGCTCGTCGATGCCGAAGCAGTCGCTGACCTCGAGTGCTGAGTGAAACCCGCGATCGCGGCCTACTCCCGTCATCATCAAGCGCGCACGAACGACGGCGATGGTCTCGTCCGGAAAGTCGCGGCACGTGAAGCCGCTCCGGAATGTCGTGACTACAAGTTCGCTGAGATCGCGCGCGACCCGGTCATCGGACCGCGGAACACGTGCGCGCTCGAGCAGCTCGACGAACTGCGGCACGTGCCGTGGAATCTTGAGCATTGTCTGGAGCGTGCGCTTCCGCGGGTCATCGTAGTGGTAGTAGCCGTCGAAGTGTGGAAGGAGTTGAGCCAGAATGCGCCCGGCGTGGTCCGCACCGGAGGGCGTGAGAGACCAAACAGCGACCGCACCCGACCAGTCCTCGACGAGCCCCAGGGCCAGCAGCGCGTCCTCGACGTGATCAAGCGGCGTGTCGGCGACAAGCCCGAGCACGGGCGACCATGCTGGTCCAGCAGGCACCAGCATGTGGGAGGGCAGGCTCTCGCGCGGGAGCCAAGGGGGCAAGGCCTTGCATGCTACGCGGAGAAGATGGACAAGTCGACGCAGGAGTCCACGGTCGCCGGCGGCAACGCGTGCACGACAGCCATCGACGAAGGCCGCGGCCGCGGCCGAAGAGAGCGCGGCGACAGCGCAGTCGTCGCGGAAGTGCTGGGGGAGCGACTCGTCCTCCATCGCGGCGAGCACGAAGGCGGTACCCGCACCAGCATTCGACTCGAGACGCTCGCTGAGCCATCGCTTGAAACCACGTCGGAGCGCCGGCAGTCCGCCCACAGCTGACGCCATCGCAGCAGCGACATCGGCCGCCTCATCCCCAACCGAGTCGCCGACCTCGTCTAGCCAGTGCAGCACCGCCCAGTCCTCGAGCACGTCGTGCGCGGGGGCGTAGAGGCTTCGCGTCGCCCCGGCACGCGCGAGCAGCGAGGCACGCTCCAGCGCGTCGAGCGCTTCGTGGTCGGTGGTGGTCGGGACCACGAACGGTCGCAGCTCCGCCGCCCGCTTGTATGCAACGTCGATGAACGCCAGCTCGCGACGCCTGGGCATCCCATCGGCTGGCCGCTGATCCTCTCGCACCAGCTCCCTCCAGCACTTCGCGCGGAACGCCCGGGCGGTGGCTGGCAGCGCGTCTGCAGCCCACGTGAGCCGGGACGCCATGTCGAGCAGGTAGGGTGTCCGTAGGAATGCTCGGAGGCGCCCTTCCGACAATGGGGGGGCGAGACCTGGGACGGCGGCAGCGACCGCGTCCAGCTCCTCCTCCGCCAGCTCCGGCACCGTGTACACGCCGTGTCCCAGGGTCGCCGGAGCAAGGAGCGAACTGCGCACCGTCTCGAGCGAGTAGTCGCGGCAGGTGAGAAGCAGCCGTAGGCCTGGGGCGCGCTTGACGGTGAGGAGCAAGTGCCAGAATGCGTCGCGCACGTCGTGCTCGAGGAGTCGCTCGAGCCCGTCGATGAGGATCGTCGTCCGGTCGTACGACGCAAGCTGCGCGAGAAGCGCCGCTTCATTCAGGCCGGATCGCGTTCTGGTGAGCGTCTCGTTGATGTGGCTCGTTGCTAGCTCTACCGCCTGGAACGCCAGGACCAGCCGATCACGCTCGAGCGTCTCGGCTGCGCGTGCAGCGAGCGCTGACTTCCCGGAGCCCGCAGCTCCCGCGAGCACGACGACGCCCTGTTCGTCGAGCTGCTCGATGATGCTTGCTACCCGCGACGCACGGTCGATCTCGTACGCGCCCCCGATCTGCCCCCTGATGCTCCTCCGCACGGTGCGACCGTGCTCGACCAGATCTAGGAGTGCCCGGCTGTCCCCTGTCGCGACGGCTCCGTGCCTAGCGCGCAGCTCGGCGGGCAGCATGTCCCGGCTGTACGTGAGCGCCGCCTGCCGTCCGGCCGCCGAGAGCTGTAGCAGCGAGAGCCACGTCTCGGCGGCCGCAGCGCGCGGGTCGTCGACGCCGACTGCGACATGCGCGAGGAGCGAGAGCAGGAGCGCCTCATGGTTGGCCGACGCAGTGGTGACGTCAAACGGCAACACGTTGACGACTCGGAGGAATGCCCAGAGCTGATCGTCGGATGCCCCCCCGGGCACGTGTCCCTCCAGGATCTCCGCTATCGCGCTGTACTGCGTCCGCGCCTTCTGCGACAGGTAGGCGCCGCGCCGGCGGCGGAAGTCAGCTGCGTCGTGCGCGGCGCGCGCGGCATCAAGCAGCGAGCCGAAATTGCCGAGCAGGGTGGCCGTCCCATGCAACGTCGCGATCGCGAGCCGATCCCGTGCCGGGTCGAAGCGGGACGCGGCGGTGAAGTCATCCCACATTGCGCGGACGGTCTCGACGCACTCCTCGTCTCGCGCCGAGATGGTGAACGTCCGCTTCGCCTGGATCACCAGCCGCCGCTGCTGTCCAGGGCGCACCTCGCCGACGAGAAGCAGGTCGTCTGTGCGCCATCCGAGGTACCGCGTCTGGAACGACACCTCGACCAGGCTGGTGTCGAGCAAGAGCGGCGGTGTGGCGCGCGCCAGCAGAAGTCCAAGGACGTAGGCGCCGAGCGCCTCCTCGAACTGCTCCCCACCACCTCCCGTGGAGATCGGGCTCGGAACGCTCGCTGGCGACGTCAGATCATCCCTCCTCTCGATCGCGACCGAGTCCTCATGCCTAGCGACTCTCGTGACCAACAGCACCAGGTCAGGCCCGGAGCTTCTCGTGACCTCAATCCACAAGGGCTACGCTGGCCTTGCAACTGCCTTGCAGCGCTCCAGGATGGGATACGACCACCGTCGGACATCACGCGCGCAGCATCTGCACAAGGTCTTGCTTCGGCACGCGGTGCCCGAAAAGCGTACGCGCCCGCTCACGCGCACGCCTTTCGCTAGCGTTGGTGAATCGTTGAGGGAGGTCTGCGTGATAGCATTTCGCCATCCCAGAGCAGGCGATGCGCTCAAGCGACACGAACGCGCGCGCGTCTGCAACCGCTTCGGCGAGGTACGTGGCACGCCAAAAGGCGGTACCGTCCTGGGCCATCTCCGCTTCACGCAGCCAGTGCTCGGTCCACCGCGCTCTATCGTACGCCAAGCGGGCGTGCACGCCCGCTTGCCCAAGGAACCCGCTGCCCCAATCACGCTCGAGCACCGACGACGCGTGATCCGACCCGGCCCGGAATCCGGAGATCGTGATACCGCGCGCGACTTGCCCAGGCGCTGGTGACGACAAGAGCAGGTCGACCAGAGCGTCGAGCCACGCATGCGAGCCCGCGATCTCCGCAGCGAGGGTCGCCTCGAACAGAGCAGCGTCATCGAACGCGTCCACGAATCGCGCGCGACGCATCGCATCCCACTGGCTCGCTTCAGCGGCAGAAAACAGGGTGTGATCGCGAAGGCTCACGCCTGCATGTCCTATCCGGACCGCAACTGGCAGCGCTGCCTCGTCGATTCGTGCGAAGAGCTCCGCCGCGAGCGGCGCATCCTGGTGAGAGTACGCTGAAGCGATGGCGTAGCCGAAGTGACCGGCGCGGCTGGACGTCCGCAAGGGGAGCTCGTCCAGCAGCCAGTCGACCCACTGCTTGACGCGCATCGGGTGGCGCTCGACCAACCCTGCAAGCCCGAGCCGCGGCGGCGGGGCGACCATTGCGGACGCTCCGGCATCGTCGAGTGCGCGCACGAGTCGATCGTACTCCGCGCGATGCGCCCGACCTTCCTCCGCCAATCGGCGGTCCGCTTCCTCGCCGCTGACCTGGAGCAGCTGTTCCGCTCGCGTAGCGCCCCCACCTCGCGTCTCAAACCGGAGGAGGAGCGCCAGCTCGTTCTCCGCCGTCTCTACTGTCAGCGCCAACGTCGACGATGGGTCCGGCGTCCCGGGGTCGAGCATGCGCGACAGCATGCCCTCGATGACGTCGATCAGCGGCTCGTCACCGGCCGGACCGAGCCGTGCGGCCACCGCGCTCAAGAACCGCGCGTCAACCTCCGCAAGCACATCCGCTCGGCTGCGACGGATCGCCGCAGCCGCGACGGCACGCTTCAGCGAGTAGCTCTGCTCTGGCCCGTGTCGGTCGTCGAGTGCGCGATCGTTCCCCTCGTCGCTCACGGGCCGGCCGCCACCGGCGAACGGCGGCACGCGCCGCAGTACCGCGTCCAGCACACGCTCGTCCAGCGCAGGGTCACGGACCGCCCAGATGGCTTCCGCCGCCATGACGGCCGTACGCTCCACTGGCGACATCAGCGCCTCGAAGATCCGATCACGCGCCGCATCCGTCAGCGGCGATTCCGACCCAATCAGGAAGAGGAGCACCCGCTCCATCGCCAGCGGGTCATCCGAGCCCTGAACAAGTGCCTCCTCCATGCTTTCGGCCGAAACCGGTGCGAGGCCGTGAGCGAAATCGGTGTACGGCTTAACGGTGGCAGGCAAGCGTAGCAGGTGCGCAAGCTGTGCGCCGGCGGACCGATGGGGTGCGAGCGCTGCGCTCACCGCCGTGATCACCCAGTCATAGCTGTGCTTCTCATGCAACGTTGCATCGCTGAGCAACCGGTCTGCCACCGCCTCCAGGGCGGCCACGCAGACGTCATCGAACAACGGGGTGAGCTCCTCAAGTCGCCAGCTTAGCGCGTGCAGCGCCTCCCACTCCCGTTCCGGTGCCGTCGCGACGACGCGACGCAGTACATCGGCAACACGTTCCGGCTCGAACCGTGACAATCCGGGTAGGGCGTCGTCGAGGGGAACGTCGTCAGTCGTTCTCGAGCGGGCCACCCATACCTTGCTTGGCTCGACGGAGGCCGCAGCCTCCCGCGCGCGCTCGAGGTTGGTCGGCGGTCCCGAGGCTGGATCATACGGATTCGCGTCGCAGAACTGCTCTGCACGGGTCCATGCTTCGCCAGGAATCATCGGACGGAGCACTGCGGCTTCCGCCACCGACTCCGCGTCGCCCAGGGTCCGCAGCAACAGCGCGCGCGCGCGACGGCCCACTTCGGATGGCGCGCCCTGCGCCGCAAAGAGCGCGCTGATTGCGGCCTTCATGGAGGCGGGGTCGTGTTCATTGAACCGGCAGACCCATTGCAGTTCGTCATCCGCAGGCGGCAGGTCGGCCGAGAGAGTCGTCGCGAACGCCCAGGAGGCGAGTCCCAAGGCGTGGGGCGCCAATGGCCGGGCGGCGAGCAGCAATGCCGCCAGGCGGTCCAAGTCCACGACGGCGGCACGTGACTCGACCCCTATCGTGTAGCGGTCCTTGAACGTGCGCTCCTCGGCCGTGAGCGCAGCGAGGGCGGTTTCGAGCCGCGCCTGGTCGCGCGCGCGCCGCTCCGCGTCGAGCGCGGCACGCCCAGTCGTGCGATTACGCCACGCCCATCGACCGAGCCAACGCGGCAGGTGCCCCCTGAGCACCGGCCCCAGTCGCCCGTCATCTCGCATGCGCAGCAGCATCTCGGCGAGCGCGCCGGTGCCGTTGGCGCTCGCAACCGCCGCGTCCTCCTGTTCAAGCGCCGTGAGGAACGGCTCCGGCATCGACACGAGCGCCGCCGCGATCCCACCCTCCGCACGATCGCTCAAATTCTGGAGCGTGAGCCAGTGCAGAACGAGGGCAACGCGCCCGACTGCGGGGTACGTCGGATCGAGGCAGGCGAGGCCCACCGCGGCCGTCACGATGTCGGACAGCACGTCGAAGCCCCGGACGGGATCGAGCATCTTCGCCAGCCCGTCTCTAGCCGCGGGCAGCGCATCATGGGCCCCGTCCCCCCCCGCCTCTGCCACCGTCCGCCGCACCTCCGCGGTGATCAACAACCCGAGCGCGAACGGCACCACCTCGGGCCGGAACTCGTAGGTGTCCGTGGCGCCATCACGAACGGTGAGAAAGCGTCCCTCCTCGATCTCGGTGAGGTCATTCCGTACATCACGAACACCGCGCCGCGCGGCGGCGACGTAGAGCGTCCACTCGGTCCGATCGAATGGCCGCGCCGGCGAGTCGAGCCACGCACGCGCGTGTTCTCGCAGGACCCGGTGGAACTCGACCACGTTGTGCGCCACGAGGTCCCCGCGCTCCTCGAGCCGGTGCTGCCAGTAGTCGAGGAGCAGGCGCTCCACGGTCAGTTCCTGCGGCACGACGTTTCGAGTCCGGAGCTCGTGCACTGCGACGCGACAGACGCGCGGATTACGCACGAACTCCCGGACGTGCGCGGGAAGATCATCCGGCCGAACCCCCGCTGGGGCAAGGGCAGCCGTGAGCTCCGGGTCGGCGTAGCCTAGGACTGGGACCAACACCACGTCGAGGTCCGGACGGAGTCGCGGCCGGACGTCTGCCTGCCAGAAGGCCGGGCGCGATGTCACGACCAGCACGCCGCCGAGCGCGTGCACCTCGTCGGCGAGGGCGCCGATCACATCCGACCACGGAAGCGTCTGTCGCTCGTTGATGCCGTCCAACGTCACCACGATCCGCGATTGCGTCGGAAGGGTCTTGAGCTTCCACCGCTCGAGGCGCTGTCGCCAGGCCGCGACCGCCGGTGCGGAGGCCGCGCCGTCTTCCTGCTCCGCGAGCAAGGCAGCGAGGCTGCCCAGCGCATCACGCACGTCAAGCCGCTCGACGCGCCGGCCCGCGACGAAGAGCATCAGCGGGCGGGGGGCCTGGCCCAACCACCACTGCGCGACCAGCCAGGTCTTGCCCATCCCCTCGTCCGCCAGAACGGCCGCTACGCGCGGTTCGTCGCCGCCAGCCTGCATCGCGGCGCTGAGCGCGGCGAGCGACCCAGGACGCGGCACAGGCGGGGCGGCAGCATCGGCGACGGTCACGCGCTGGCCGAACGCGCGCTGGGAAGCCCCAGCGTCGCTGAGCCGTGTCGCGAGCCATGTTTCCCCGTGACGGCGTAGCGGCTCGAACCCCACCGATGCTGCGCTCACCGCGTCCCGCAGGGATTCGGCCTGCGTAGCGAACGCGGGGTCCTGTCGTACCTCATCGAGCGCCGCACCGAGACGGGTCAGGTCGACGCCCGGCACGTTCTGGTCGAACCAGGTCAGCGTCGCCAGCGGATCGGCCGCGAGCACCACGGCAAGGGGTGGAATCGGATGCGGAGTCCAGTCGAGCGTTAGGAGCGTGATCCCCTTGTCCGCCAGCATGTCGCTCAAGAACTGCTGCGTCGCGTCACCGACGCTGCTCGTAGCTCCGATCACGTACAGGTCAACCAGGCCCTCAAGCACATGCGTGGCGACGGCGATCTTCCCGGCTAGATGCTCGAGCCTAAGGTCATCGCCGTACCGTTTTCCTTCCATGGCGACGCCGTAGATGCCCGCCGGAGTCGTTGCGTCGCGTCCGAACTGCGAGCCTGACTTGGCCAGTCGCATGACCAGCCCCGTCATTCGTGCGAGGACAGTGGCCATCAAGCCTTCAAACCCGTCGTCCCCGGCGGCGTCGAGGGCGAGGAGCGCGGCCCGGATGTGCTCGAGCGCCGCGCTACGCGTGATCGTCGGAGGGGATGCTGGGGCGCTCACGGGGGGCTCTAGAGCATTTTTCTGGCAGCGGGGCTCCTCAAGGTGCCCCGACGGCACCTACGGAAGACCAGCTAGGCGAGGATGGCGGCCCACCTCGGCATGTCGCGCGTCGGCCCAGGCCGATCGGGACGTGCCCAGCAGGCTAGTGTGGACGCTGTAGAGCTAGACATGCCGGCCATGGGGGCCCGATCGACAGCTTCGTCAACGACGTGGCCGCACCAGCCCATGCGCAGCGTCGTGCCCGCAGGCAAACGCGAGCCAGCGGAGTCTGCGAACTACCCTGCGTACCCCCGACCCCGTGCCAAATCCCGTGTCAACGGATGCTGAAATCAGTGTTTCTGATGACCGGGAGCATGTCACGAGATGACCGCCGCACCAGCGATTGCCCGTGCGGCGGTCCTCGCCGCAACTACGCTCGTACCAACTTCTTATAGGCCACCCGGTGCGGCTGGTCCGCGTCCGGGCCCTTCCGCCGCTTCAGGTCCTCGATGTACGACTGGTAGTTCCCCTCGTGCCACACCACCTCGCTGTTCCCCTCGAACGCCAGGATGTGCGTTGCCACACGGTCCAGGAACCACCTGTCGTGGGTGATGATCACCGCGCAGCCGCTGAAATCGAGGATCGCGTCCTCCAGCGCGCGCAGCGTGTCCACGTCCAGGTCGTTCGTCGGCTCATCCAACAACAGGACGTTGCCGCCCTCCATCATCGTCTTCGCCAGGTGCAGTCGGTTGCGCTCACCGCCGGACAGGTCGCCCACCTTCTTCTGCTGGTCGGTGCCCCGGAAATTGAAGCTGCTCAGGTAGGCGCGGCTGTTGATCTCCCGCTTGCCCACCATGATCTGCTCGATGCCGCCGGAGATCTCCTGCCACGCCGTGTTCGCCGAGTTGAGTGTGCGGTCCTGGTCCACGTACGCCAGTTGCACCGTCTCACCCAGCTTCACCGTGCCGCCATCCGGCTCCTCCTTGCCCGCGATCATGCGGAAGAGGGTAGTCTTGCCGGCGCCGTTGGGGCCGATGATGCCCACTATGCCGGCGCGTGGAAGGGAGAACGACAGGTCGTCGAAGAGGAGCTTGTCGCCGTAGGCCTTCTTCAGGTTCTTGGCGATCACCACGTCGTTGCCCAGTCGCGGCGCCGGCGGGATGATGATCTCGTTCTGGGTGACCTTCTCGGCCTGCGCCTCGCTGGCCAGCTCCTCGTACGCCTGCAGGCGGGCCTTGCTCTTGGACTGACGCGCACGGGGCGACAGGCGCACCCACTCCAGCTCGCGCTCGAGGGTGCGCTGACGGGCCGAGGCGGTCTTCTCCTCGCGCGCCAGCCGATCGCGCTTCTGCTCCAGCCAGCCCGAGTAGTTGCCCTCGTAGGGCACGCCGCGGCCGCGGTCCAGTTCCAGGATGTACTGGGCCACGTTGTCCAGGAAGTAACGATCGTGGGTGATCGCCACCACCGTGCCCGGGAACTGCTCCAGGTGCTTCTCCAACCACGCCACGCTCTCGGCGTCCAGGTGGTTGGTGGGCTCGTCGAGCAGGAGCAGGTCAGGCTGTTCCAGCAGCACGCGGCAGAGGGCGACGCGGCGGCGCTCGCCGCCGGAGAGCGTCGTCACGTCGGCGTCGCCGGGCGGCAGGCGGAGGGCGTCCATGGCGATCTCGATCTTGTTGTCGAGGTTCCAGAGGTCCTGCGTGTCGATGCGCTCCTGCACCTTCGCCTGCTCGTCCATCAGCTTGTCGAAGTCCGCATCGGCCTCCGCGAATGCGGCACTGATCGCGTTGAAGCGATCCAGCAGCGCACGCTGCTCGGCGACCGCTTCCTCCACGTTGCCGCGGACGTCCTTGGTGGGATCCAGCTCCGGCTCCTGCGGCAGATAACCGATCTTCGTGCCCTTGTGCGCCCACGCCTCGCCCTGAAACTCCTGGTCCACGCCTGCCATGATGCGCAGCAACGAACTCTTGCCGGAGCCATTGGGGCCGAGCACGCCGATCTTGGCGCCGGGGTAGAAGGAGAGCCAGATGTCGTCCAGGATGACCCGCGCAGGTGGTACCACCTTTCGCAGGCCCTTCATCACATATATGAACTGAGGTGCCACGGTAGCTGGGATCTCGGGGATTCGGAGGCGCCAGAAGGGGGTTCGTGGCCCCGGCGCATACAACTGTGGCAATCTAACCGGGTGGCTGGAATCGCACCTGGCCAGCGTCGCACGGTTCGCGACGCACGCCTCCAGCGAACCGCCCCGGAACGGCACGAAGACGGGGGCGAGGGCACCATATCAGGCTAGGCCCAATACTGTTCAGTTAGGGGTCAAAAGGTCGTTCACTGCCTGGCCCGT
>ERZ778017.319-NODE-319-length-71671-cov-6.786919_pt1 | contig 71671 bp, 38 predicted proteins | sample MGYA00375747_ERZ778017 | MGnify/ENA primary metagenome ERZ778017 (study PRJEB29350, sample SAMN05509838) | bioreactor metagenome | biome: bioreactor; material: wastewater | place: South Africa: University of Cape Town | collected 2014-03-17 ...
ACAACTACAACAATAACAACTACAACAATAACAACTACAACAATAACAACTACAACAATAACAACTACAATAAAAACTACAATACTTCCAATAGAGATAATTACAGTGGTAACCACCGTGGTAACTTGTCTCGATCAGGATATGGTCAATCCCAAAACAAGAATCGCAATGGTTATAGATAAGTAATGATGTCATGACACTTGTATATTAGTATCTGCGGCAATAAAAGATGACACCCGAGGACGTAAGAGCTTTTAAAGATACATAGTCACCATACAACCGTATAGTGTAGTTAATCGGTCCGACCTTCATCGGCATACAAAATAGTCCGAGGTTTCCACAAAGTCCGTAACAGAAACCATGGCTGCAAATTTCCGGTAACCAAACAACATCCGTGACAAACCAAATCCAAAGTCAAAACACATGCAAGTTGTAATATTCAGTGTAGATAATTACACACGATCTTTTATAGCCAACTAAAATGTTCATAAAATGGGACAGTAACATTTTACGAAACCCCGGCGTATTTGGTTGCAAATTCCACTAAGCGAACAAATAATAAAAAAATATATATACATCATTCTTTTAAACGAACTTCAGCCAAGCACAGTCAAGACGTCGTAATGTCACAAATGGATAGCACTATTTCGGAGATGTCTGCCGATATAGTACCTATGACAACGCTACAAAGTTCGAATCATGGAGGTGCATCTGGATCATTTGTTTCTACGATAAATCGACGGAGATCAGCCATCAGTGTCAATGCGGATGATGAATCTTTCAACAAGCCAAGGTGGGCATCTGATGTTCAATTAAATGAAGTTCGTACTGAAACTGTAGATCAGGAGCGAGAGGTGGCACGTTCCATCTTTACAAGTAGAGAAAAGTATGTTATTGTATTTCTAGCTGGGATGTGTGGGTTTTGGTCTACAATCTCCAGTCCTATCTACTTGCCGGCATTACCTCAGTTAGAGACACATTTCAAGGTTTCAGAAGAACAGATCAATATTACAATCGTGGTTTATTCGATCTTTCAGGGATTTTCCCCTGCATTATTTTCCACATTCGCTGATAGATTCGGCAGAAGGATGATTACCATGATTTGCTTAATTATTTATACTTTTGCTAATGTTGGTCTTGCGATCAACAACTCATTTGTAGGATTACTTTTGTTGCGGTGTTTACAAGCATTTGGGATTGCTTCTACCATATCGATAGGTTCTGGGATCGCAAGTGATATTACTCTTAAAGCTGAAAGAGCTTCGTATATCGGGATTTGTACTGGGTTATCATTGTTAGGGCAGGCTTTCGGTGCTTTGATTGGTGGTTTGATCTCGACAGGGTTTGGCTGGAGAGGTATTTTTTGGTTCTTAGCCATTGCATCTGGAATCACATTTTTATTTGTTGCAGTATTTTTACCAGAAACCAGTAGGTCCATTGTGGGGAATGGTTCAATTTTACCCCAAAAAATGAGAGTCATATCCACGGCACCTATACTATCATTGCCAACATTCTCCAAAAGAACTTTGCCAGTTGGTAAAATTAACTCAAGTTTAATCCAGCCAAAACAGTTCACAATTCTAACACCATTTAAAATACTCAAAAGTATGCCTGTTTTTTTGACTTTGGCTCCAGCATCTATTTGCTACTCCCTTTGGTTGATGATGCTTACGACATTGTCTACGTCTTTATCTAAGTCCTATGGATACTCTACTACCAAAGTCGCCGTCGCATATATACCAAGTGGAATTGGTGGATTGGTGGGAACGGTATCTATAGGAAAACTCTTAGATTGGTCATATAAAACTCACTATAACTCGTATTTATCACAGAAAAAAGCCGGTAACGACATTAAGTTCAACATTTTCAAAGCTAGGTTGGTAGTTGCAATCTTGCCAACATTTTTGTGCACTGCTGGCTCGCTTATGGTTGGGTTTGCCATTCAATACCACACTAATGTCGCCATAATCTTAATTGGATCTTGTATTATATCAATGGGAGCCATGATCTACGTCACAGTTTCAACTACTGTACTTATTGACCTTTTCCCCTTACAATCGTCCAGTTCGAGTTCTTGCGTAAATCTTGCCCGGTGCTGGACTGGAGCAGTTTTTATTGCTGTTCTTTCAAAAATGGAGCATACTATGACAATCTCGGGGTGTTATGCATTCATGGCAGGTTTGTGCTTGCTTAGTGGTACAAGCATTGGGTATTTGTACTACCGGTCTGAAAAATGGGTATAACCTGAAATGCTTTATAGTCTAACTCAAAATCTTCAATGTCCAATCATTGTGAATGTTCCCCAATACGTTTATGTTTATTGTTTGTTGTTCATCTGATTCTGGTAATGCCAAGATCGCACCGTCAATACAGAAACGTCTTTGGAGGTAATCTTTTGTAATCGTTTTTAAGGTAATTGAATGCTCAACCTTTTCATAAGTAACTTTAGGATTATTGATATGAGCACCATTATCGTAAACTTGAGCCATGACCTCCATGATATCAGCATCGGTCTTGAACGATATGATGTAGAGGTTTGGTTCTAAAATATTTCCCTTTGGCAGGATAACGAACTTGGGCTCGAATCTATTCGATGGGGTTAAGACCCAATAGGAGAAATCACCTTGGTAAATCTTATCGTCAATCTTGTAGCTACCAGGATAAATTTGGTCTCTGGATAGGTTGTTTTTTGCAGCAATTTGAAATCTATCGAGACCAAATTTACGGAGTTCTGGGGTGTCACTATCTGCTACTAGAGACGCATGGAAACCCCAACTAAGGACCACCAAAAAATTGACCAGGTCTTCAATTGGAATTTTTTCATCATCACGACAATAATAAGAACCTACTGGCAACTTGGCCTGGTACAAATTTAAATCGTGAGCTGTAGAGGCGAACAATTTCCGGATACTGCTTGCGATATCGGTCAAATTTAACGAAAGAGCCAAGGCATTACCAGTTCCAGCAGGAATGGGGAAAATGTTAACAATAGATTTTGTCACATCTTCGGACTGTTTTGGTAAGTTATTGACAAACTCATTGATGGAGGTATCACCACTGATAAAAATAAGGGTATGTTCAACTCCGGGTTGTAAGTTTTTGGCTAGATTACCAATTGAAGAAGGCGAGGTGGTGGCAAAATAACTGTGATTCAACGAGAATAGTTTAAACAATGGTGACAACACTGTATTGTAGATTGACTTGCCATCACTTCTTCCGATGCCTGAATTGACGGAGTCGACAACAATTACGTTATGAGTCAAGTAATCAGGAAGAGTTTTGATCACCAAATCACTTTCACTTGCAGTAGCTAATTCCACAGTGTAGGAATCCGGTGTTTCCACCAACTGGGCAAGTTTGCCTAAACTATCAATGTAGAACAAATCCGATATAGCCATATCTTGGGGTATAGAAGACGAATATCAATCAATGGATAACAAGATATATTGGAAACTGTGGTTCGCAAATAACGTAATTGTAACACCACAAAAATTATTTCTGGCGGTCGCGCACAACAGCTGTTTGCAGTAACTTACCTTGCAGTGGCACTGCTGTAATACGATATGCGTCAACTTCTTGGCTTACTTTTACGAGCAAAAAGATAACGACAACTGCAGGATTCGAACCTGCGCGGGCAAAGCCCAAAAGATTTCTAATCTTTCTCCTTAACCACTCGGACAAGTTGCCTTATTCGTGATTGAGTAACACACGAAACTTGTTTGTGGGGTGAAACGTAAAATTGAGATCATGTGATATATTATCATGTGATTATTGTATGACTGAATGGGTTATTTAAGGGTCCATTCAACCTTATGGATCCATGAGTATTCTTTGTTCTCAATATATGAAGGGTTGGATCTTGTTTTGAAGTGGTTATGCTTTAGGTGGGTTGCTGTTGGTGTCATTGGTGGAATGGTGCGGGTTTGATCGCAAGAATTGGTACAGCTACAGTTGATGCATTTGAGACAAGGTTGGTTGCCCAAGGATTTCCTGATGATTCCCAGGTTGTCAACAACTAAATTGCCAGCATGTGTTGTTGCTCAATTGATGTTGATGAGTTCCGCCATCTAGGTAGTACTGCCATTCGATTTAGCTTACTCTAGTTTCCAAATTCCAGGGGATGTTGGGGCAGTAGACGCGTTGCATCAATTGGGGCTGAGCTTTATAGAGGTCCATTGTCGTTTATAGTAAATAATATAAGATAGATGTCCTCACCAACTTGTATCCTTAGTCTCGCCATCACAGTGCCACTTTATATAGAACTACTCACCGATCTGCGCATGCAGCATAGTTTCGTTTTACTGCTTAAATTACGTCATGCATAAAAACAAGATTTCCAGGAATTGAAAGAATGATTTTGCGATTTATCTATCTCCATACCTAGGCTTGAACTTCTTAGTATGAACGTTCTCGTAATGAGGTTGAGCAGGATTGGAACTAAGTGCCAGGAATTCGGAGAACAAGACCGTCTTGAATGAGTGTGATAGTTATGTCGCAAGTTCGAGACTGTTAGGCGGAAATGCTACAAATGTATAATTTCTGATGCAGAAGTGCTCGGTTAGGTTTCAAACATGGTAATTCTACAATATTCACCTGTATCATAGCAAAACTTTATAGTGTTGCGGCTTTACGAAGCATATTGTAGAATTCCCAGAATTGCACCCATGGTTATATATAGGAGAATTTGTACGTTGGACCATAGAGATTGACATTTAAGTATGGTAATGCAGTGTCTACATTCAAACAAACTAAGGAACGCAATAACGCTAAGTTGGAGTGTGTTTAAATGTGTGTTTGACTTAACTTTGATGAAAATTTCTTTAAAAGTACCCACTCATTATCTTAATTAATTTTATGAGAATTCTGTAAAAATCCAAGAATTTGCAAAAGGTTACTAAGCCCATAAAATTTCTGACGCAATGAAAGATAATCACATTTCAAATTGACATTTGTAACAGGATAACTACAATACCCCTAATCGTCACATCTTGCCAGTGGTCGATTCCCTAGCGTTCCAAAAGCTTGTGCAGTCTTATAAACTTAAGACTCTCATTAACCCGCAAAAAGTAGCTCAGAAATAGACGAAAATTTGTAGTAACAAGAAGTACGCAATTTCGAACCTTATCCTTCAGTCAATTCACCATTTGGTCTTTATATTTCTCCATATTTTGTTCAACAAGTCCCAATACTGAACATAGTTGCAAAATCCTACACACAGCCCAAAATTACTATATCGACAAATTATAGCATTTTAGGAACAATATAATTAACTAACCATACCACAAACGTAACAATGTCAGTGACGAAGGCAATTGTTGCTGCAGCTCTCCTCACTGTAGGAGGCTATATGCTATTCAACGGGTCAGGAGAATTGTTCAATGTCGGTCAGTTCCTTCTGACTACCTCACCTTATCTTTGGGCAACCCTTGGGATTTCTTCATGTATTGGGTTTTCTGTCGTTGGGGCAGCATGGGGGATTTTCATCACTGGGGCTTCCATTATCGGGGCTGGGGTCAAAGTTCCAAGAATCACCACCAAAAACTTGATCTCCATCATTTTCTGTGAAGTTGTTGCCATCTATGGGTTAATCATGGCAATTGTGTTTTCTTCAAAGTTGACCAATGTTTCTCAAGTTGAACTTTTCACCAAGGAAAACATGTACACTGGGTACTCGTTGTTCTGGGCCGGATTGACTGTGGGGATTTCCAATTTGATTTGTGGTGTTGCCGTTGGTATTACTGGGTCCACGGCAGCCATTTCTGATGCGGCAGATTCGTCGTTGTTTGTGAAGATTTTGGTGGTGGAAATCTTTGGTTCGGTTTTAGGGTTATTTGGCTTGATTGTAGGTTTGTTGATGGCAGCCAAAGCAGGCGAATTTAAATGATTTCGCTTGATTTTCAGGTATTTTAAATCACCACCTCTTCACTTCATCTCACATACAGTTCTTTATTCAATATAATATATTTCATTAATAGATACTTTGTCCAGCAATTACAATGATCTGAATTCGTATATCTTGTATCTATTTACCTAGATATTTCTAAAATTACATTGGGCTTCTTTGCAAAAAAAACCTTGTCTTCAATTGTCTACCTCCATGTATTCTGGGTTCTTCTTCAAAATGACAATTCCTTCGAGCGAGTGGCTCAAACTAATCCATTCGTCGGTGTTTTCTAATTCTGCCCTTTCACCGTAGTTCAATAACACTGGCGTCGATTGTGTAACCCAACCAGTAATGGTCTTTGGCTTACCAGCTTGCCCAACAACGTCAATAGCTTGACCAACTCTAACATTTACCTTAATAGGGTTGAGCTCTTCATCCACAGTAATCAACATTCTTGGTTTTATTGCTGGAGTTAAGTAGTATAACAATTGATGGGTAGTTTCGGTTGTGGAGTCACTCAAGATGAATGATTTAGGATCCAATAATGCAATTGCAATGGTTAAAAGTGACGCAAGGGAAACCTTAGACAAAATTGACCTTTCAATGTTGAATGGACTCAAAGTTAAAGTTCCCTTACCAAGATGTAATATACCCTGAGCAATTCTGACCATGAACAATGTATCTTGTGATTTCATGTAGTATGATGCCAATTGTCTTAACAATTGTGCCAATCTAGCATTATTTGTACCAGCACCAACTAAACCCATGGCATAGATCGAGTTTTGTGCAACTTCCAAATCTGGATCATGAGAGTATCTCGACAAGGTGTCAAAAACTTTCATTTGAGGATACGAAGTAGAGACCAAACCCATAGCTAACGGAACAGCTCTACGGATTAACGAGTTACCATAGTGCATCAAATGAGCAAAATGACGTAAAGACATATCTTGTCCAATATCTTCACCCATAGCTATAAGAGCTAAACCGAGAACAGCAATACCTTGGTATAATTCTTCTTCTTCTTCGTCATCATCTTCCTTGGCTTCCTTTTCTTTGTCCTCTTCAACTTTAGCTTTCTTGTCATCTTCTTTCTTTTCGTCATTATTGGTTTGTTCTGCGTCCTCCATTTCAACATCTTCCTGTTTCTTTTCGTGGTCTTCGTCTTTTTGGTCTTCTTCACTCTTTCCTAATTTTGCTTCTTCAGCAGCTTCGTCTTTTGGCTTGGCAGTACACATTTGCAATAATGCTTGGATCTGTAAAACATTACCGGTACCAGCAAAAGCACAGATACTGACCAAGACTTTCAAAGTCTTACTAATTGGATGCTCAATTGCATCAATAGTTTGAAGTACATCCTCCACTTGTTCAGATTTACCAATGTATAACAAACCTAACCCAAGACTCATGAATTTAATATATTTGTTGGTTAATTGAGTGAAATCTCTTTCAAGCAAGGTTTGCAATATAGTTGAGGTAACATCACCATGACAAGTACCAACGAAAACATGACCCAATGCCAACGCAGCAAGAGATGAGATTTCCAAGGAAATGTCCAAATCAGAAACGAGCGGCAATAATAAACTCAATACTTCTTCGTTAGCTGAACCAGCGAATGCAATACCTAACCCGTTGATTGCAGATGCTTGAATCAATTTACTTGGGTCAGAGACATACTCTTGCAATAACGCTAATGCTGCTTCCACATCATCGTGAATGTTGGATGAAACAATACCAGTACCCAACAAAGCACCAGCTTTGATTTCGGGTTCGGAAGAGTAAGTGTATTTGTCCAACACTTGCAAACCATCATTAATATTCCATTGATGTAACGAACCTAACGAGGCTGTGGTTGAGACCATACCAGAACCTTTGGTCTTATAAATCCACGATTTATTGTCTTCCTCAGTTTGGATCAACTTATCAGTACCGAAACCCAAGTTAATGAAGTCGTTGACAAAGGCAGCAGCCAAGTTTTGTTTTGCAGAATCAAAGGATCCACTGGTTGCAAAACTGAACTTTACAGTTTCAAGATGTGATTTATAGATATCCTCTGGAACTTTTGGATCCAACAAATTTAATTCTTTGGTTAAATATGCGAAATATTCATGTAATTTGACATTACCAATGGTGTCTTGAACATCTTGATTATCGCCAGGATATTTGAATGAACTGTTTTGTTGGCCCAAAATGAACCCTAACTGTTTGTGAATTAACTCATCATCTGTTGATTGGAAAACTTGCTTTATTTTGTTTTCGTCATCTAATTTAACTGCCAAGATCAAGGCTTGAGTTAATTGACTATGGTTTAAATAAATCGTGAACGCAGTATTTAAAAATGAAATGTCATCTGGTGGAGCCAATAATGGAACACAGCTGACCATATAGAGACAGACTCTTGCGAATGTGTTCTCGTCGACGTATTCTGGTAATCTGTCAATTTGTTCGATTTCCAACAAAAGATCTACTGCGTCGGCTTCTGCATTATGTTTCAAGAAAAATGGCACGATTTTGAGTGCTAATTGAATCAATTTCCTGATGTAACCATCTTCAGACCCTAACTGTTCCTGGTATGCTTCTCCCAATTCTAGAGCCAAGTGTCTCATATATTCATGGCCCCAGTCGGAAATCGAGTCGGTGGTCGACAAAAGACGGTATTTGAGAGTCTCATTATTTCCTTCATCAGAGTAAGTAGTAGCCAACACCGATAAAATGTCGGCTAATTGCCCCAGATATGGTTTCTTCTGTTCGCTCCAACTGGTATATAACTCAGTCAATTTGGGGTAAAACGGACGTAAAAATTTCAATGGTTTAGGAACTGCTGTCATAGAAGTGGTTGATTCCTTGATATGTTTCTTTAACTTGGATAAAAATTCTTCATAATCACCATCTTTGTGAGTGGTCTCATGTAACCTTTCGACTAATAATTCCAACTCATCTTTCAATTGTTGATCTTCCTCGGACAATTCTTCCTCTTTGGGTTGTTGCTTCTTGGAAGTTTCTTCTTTCGCGGCGTCAGCCTGGTCTTTAACTGGTGCCATTTGTGCCTATCGCTTTTTCGTGGTTTAGCTATTAGTCTTGGATGGCAAATGTTGAAGATTTGGTCAAACCGGTATTTTGCTGATCACGTGAACAATCGCATTTTTACGAGGGCAGTACCGAGGGTAAGTTCAGAAGGAGCCCCCCGGTTGAATACAATCTTGTTGGCAATTTTATGATCTGCCTGAATGTGGTATTAATGGTTCGATAACAAGCACTCTCTGGGCTGGAAATATTCATTGTATACATCTATATGAGATGGTAATGAACCGTGCTCACTCTTTTAACGTAGGTATTCATTGTACTCATTGTACTCATAGTACTCATAGTGCAAGTTTGTGGTAGTACTGGACTGGCATTTCCAGTACCACGGTGCGGCTCGCACGTCGCACGTCTTCACGGTACTTGCCACGCATACCACCAGATTCGTGGTACAGTATGGGCCTAAACGATTTACACGTGATTACAATTATTGACATTTTAGCCCAATACGGACGTGACTTTTTAACACTATTTACCACATCAGAAGAGCTTAGTGCAACTCCTTCAACAGTGCTACAATCCTTCAAACATACTACGTCACTATAAAAGACGTGAAGTACAATACTCATCTCCAGTTATATTGGATTTTGGCGTTCAATTGTACCCATTTGGTCCGCCCTAGATAACCGATTTGTTAAGACGTGGTCACCCTCGGCTACCTTTCAACCTCATTAACCAACAGTACACGCAAGAAGACATTGGAATCAGCTTGTATTGATTGTGTAACCAAACTTGTTGTTGCTACACACTTTTCACTATGGAGAGAATCTTTTACAAGACCGATGTGGTAGACCCCATATTAAACGTACCAATATATATCTTTGACACGTCGTTCCTACCCTCTCCCGATGATATAAACTACGATGAGTTCATTCCCACTCTTTTGATGATGCTACCATCATCACCGTACGTTTTGATCATGTTTAGTTGTGGGTTGAATAAAATCAACTGGGTGTATGGAATAAAGTTTTTCAAGCTATTTGTTGCTAATAACTACAAGGAGAATGTTTTGAAACTTATAACGGTGCATGATTCGTGGTTTTTGAAAAGTTTCAACCAGGTTTTACTAAATTATTACTCTACAATCAAGTTCAACAAAATCATCGATATGGCCACCTCCAACATCATTTCGTTAATCAACTTGTACCGAAACAATAGTCAAAGTTTAATAACGTGTGATTCTTTGTCAAGTCTTTCGAATTACCTCGATTTGACAAAGCTAAAAATATCATTAAATGTATATAAGCATGATTTACAAGTTAAACCTTTAACACTCTCCATGAGATACTCCCCATTGATAAACCCATTGACGAAAGTTGATGTTAAGACGAATCCATTATTCTACCATCATTTTTATCAATTGTTCAATATCATCGATGCCAATAGCAATAAAACCCCCATGGTGTTTCACAAACCAGGAAATAAAGCAAGCACCGATATACTTTTCAATTGCATTCAAAGAAACCAACTTTTCTGGATCAACGATTGGGACTTCTTTTGCATAACTTCAGTCTTTAAAAGAATAACTACAGAATTACCATATCCAATCATTCCTACCGATTTGATCAAAATCCCGATGAGTGATGATTTTGAATACACCGAGTCAACATTTGCAAACATAGTTCAATACCACAAGTCGACTGGTTTTAATTATGACCAGTTATTGTACCAGTTTTTCACTTTATTTGCCAAGACTCTTACAGGTGACACAGAACATACTTCAACAACATTAGCCAAAAGCATGGGATACTGCTTGTCACACGAGATTATTTCGTCCAAAAACGATAAAATATTTGTTGTCAACAGATTCATAAAGAACACAATTGATAGTTGGAGCAAAATTGCCAAGCTGTATTCGTATCCAACTCTCGAGGAAGCCATTTATGGCAAATCCAATGTCGACGACCTGTACTATCATCACGACATCACTATTGATGAATTCAATTGTGATGACTCAAGCAATAGTTCCAAGACCGATTTGACAAACGAATCAGATTCGCTGGTGTTAGCTGGTCATTTTGACAATACAAGCATCACAAGATCATTTTCTTCAAGCACACAAAAAGGATCAAATGCAAATGAAATTGTGAGTGAATTGACAACTTCGGTTGATTTAATAGACTTTGACTCACCTGTCGAGACGCAACCATCAAACGAGATTGAAGATCGTGAGCTAAATACCAAAGACGTCCCACAATCTCAGGTGATGAAGGATCCCAAGGTTTCCAAAGCAAGTAACAAAAGCACAAAACTCGCAGATATTTCAAATATTACATTTCAAAACCCTCCACATAGATACAAAGTTCCTCCAAACTTGAAAAAGAAACTTCCTCCTCCGGAAGTACCAGCGAAAAGCACCCAGCTACCAGTAATCAGAGGAAGAAAAGTGCGAGAATTGGCCAAGCTATTCGAAGATAGAGCTGAGGCATACGATATCCTTCGAGGAATGTAAATATCGACTAGATTACAAATTATATAGCATTATCATAACGGCAAATAGGAATTAAGGGGGATATTACGATACTTTAAAGACCAAAAAAAAAAGTACATATATTTTACATTAAATAGGGTCCATTCACGTAAGTACTTAAAAGAAGCAAAATTAATGGATCTTGAACTCACTCACCAACCAATCTACTGTCGATATTGTCCATATTCAACTCTGGATCTTGTTGGTGATGTGATTGTTGTGCATTAGCAACAGCAGCAATTGCGGCAGCTGCTGTCGAGTCGTCATTCATGTGATCTTGTTGATATTGTTGGAATTGTTGGTACTGTTGTTCTTCCAATTGATGTTGTTGGGCGGTGACTTCGGCATATTGTCTTTGGAATTCTTCTTGTTGTTGTTGCTGTTGTTGTTGTGTTTGATGAAGTTGATAGTGGAGATCTTGTGGGTTATCCTCATTTGATTCCAAGAACGCGGCGGCAGCAGCAGCCACGTCGTCGTCCTGACTGCCGATTCGCTTCTTGTACGAATTCACTCTGGAGTTTTGGTAGCTGAATTTTTGGGTTTGTTTCTTTATCTTTCGTTTGTATCCTCTAATTTCATTATAGATATCCTCACGTTTGATTAAAACGTCAGGGAAATCTTCTTTGATCTTAGATTCAATATGGGACGGTTTAGTACCTAGTTTGTACAACTGAAGAATCAATAAATTCAACTCATCGCTACGTTTCCGCAACATCGGGTGGTTACTCAATGGATCCAATTGGGGATGGTTATGCTCGTTACATGTGGTTCTTAATGTCCACACTCCAGTTGACTTTTTGAAACTGGCCGTCATGGCAAATGGGCATCTCAATTTCTTTGTTTTCGTCGATGGGTCTAGCAAATAGCCATTACCAACATCTACTTGTCTTGATTCATCAACGTCTTTTTTCGACTTTTTGTGTCTATATCTTCCACCTAACTCACAGGTATAATAAATTGCCTTTTTATTTGAATGTGCAATGACGACACCAAACCCATTGTCCCTGGCAAACTCTTGAATAAACTCATTCAAGCTTTCTCTGTTGGAGAATATTTGTTCTGGGTACGGTCTTGTAATCAAGTTACCTTCTGCAGTAATGGTATTTTCCGTCACGGGATAAATCTTTGACTTGGCATCAATTATTGGTTCAGGGATTTGAATATTGTACTCAGAATCCAATTCTTGTTGGTTATAATGCTGTAAGTGGTCTGGTAATTGTGGTTGATGCAATTGTGAATTGTGTAATTGTTGATACTTTTTAAAATCGACTTGTTGATTCAAGTGGTGATGGGGTTGTTGTGTCTCAGTATTGAGAATCAGTGCTGGCAGCAGCGACGGTTGTTGCTGGTGTTGTAGCTGGGTGTGCTGGTGAGACGATTGTGGTTGCAGCTGGTGGTGAAGATTAGCCTGCGACGACGACTGTTGTGGCTGCGAATCATTCAACGATGCAGCATGAGCGATTTGCTCCAACTTAACACGAGAATCCAAGTCCTGGTGAATATGAACCCCTTCCTGTTTAACAACATTCAACAATTGGTCGTCGATGTTGGCGGAATAATCATCTTGACCATGTGTGGCAGACATTATGTATGAAGATCGGGAATAATGATGATAAGACGGTCGTGTTGAGGTAGTAGTGTAACAAAATCAATAAATTTGAAAATCGATTAAAAAAAAAATTATAAACAAATTTAGTAGTGGATACCAAAAAAACTCCCAAAATTTTGTCAAATTCACATCACCATTTTGCTTACTTTCCCAAAAACAGTATTAGTTAGCGAGGATCTGCATATGGCAGTTCTTCGCGAAAATGCTAGGTGGAAGGACACTGGAGCAGAACTAGAAGCTACTAAGCACGAGAAGAAGGCCATTAAGATGCATGGAACACACAATTGAGAGAAACAAGGTTGTAGGAACGATGATTTTGCATTTGTTAGGAAAAACGTGGTGGGTAATAGTGAATGAAAATGCAGGTGTTGCAGAAATGCAGTAGTGAGATTGTGGTATTTAGACGAAACAACATATAGCAGCTAATGGCTGTAGTGCTCAGCATGGGTGTGGTGACACCAGACGCTGACGAATTGGAATAGGTTCGGAATGGATGTGCGTTAGATGTACAATTATATACGAGTTTTAGTAGGCGTAGCGTGCTGTAGACCTACTGAAGCGAGGATGTATGGTTAGAGTCCCTGATGCATATTCTAGCAGGACCACATAACTGTTCGCAATAAACTTTCCTGAGAACGGGCCAGGGTAATAAGGTGTGGAGCACATGGTTTATCAAAAGTGTAGTCAAATGTGACAATTGATAGTACAGTAATTAGATAAATTGTGTGGATTACAACATTTGAACACAGAAACCCGTAAAATCCATATGTCACGGCCAAGGACAGTCCCTATTGAGATGTGGCTACACATTACAGTACACTGATTTCGAAATTTTGGTCTCTGGTTACGATTATATTAGTTTGTGTGATTGTATTTAATTGAAAGTACTCTAACTTAATACGACAGTCTATAGAACTCTATTGTGTTGGTGTTGAAATGCTAGTTAAGAATATTTTTCGCCCATGTTGGCAATACAAACGAGCTCGAGTGAACAGAACTGTTATAGTACTTGAACAACTCGTCTTCCTTTTCAGACGAAAACTTTCGTGTGGGCTGTGTCAAATCAATGGTAGTGTTCTGTGTAGCAATTACTAACCCCAATTGACCCGAAGTATAACTTGGCATATAGCACTGACTGTACTTTACATTTGAAAATACTTGTTTTGCTTTCGACAACAATTCTTTGAGGTATTGGATGTTTAGCCAGATATTCTCACTGGATTGCATAATTACTATCCCATTCTCTGGCTCTAAAGCATTCAGTAAAAGTTTGAAGTAATTGACTCGGAAGAACTCCTCGGCAGGACCCTCAGGGTCCGATGAGTCGGTGATGATAATGTCGTATTTTTCTTTTGTTTCTTTTAAAAATTTGAACCCATCGTCAATGACCAAATTCAATTTTGGATGGTTGTGGTATTTGGCCATGTTTGGCAAATATTTTGCTGACAACTCAATGACCAGTTTATCAATTTCAACCATTGTAACCTCTTTCACTATGTCGTCTTCTATGTGCTTGACAAGTTCTCTGATTACACCACAGTCTCCACCACCAATAACCAAAACTTTGGCAGGGTGAGGATGGCACATCACTGGCAAGTGAGTTATAAGCTCTTGATAAGCAAATTCATCCTTCTCAGTGCATTGTATGATCCCGTTCAACACCAATACGTTGCCAAATGTCAGTGATCTGAAAATTAAAATATCTTGAAATTCTGATTCACCGTGGTAAAGAATTTCTTCTACTTGTAAACCAAAAGTTTGGCCCGGAAAAGCTTGTTGGGATTTTTCCAAAAACCAGTAGCTTCCGTCGACCTTTGTAATACTTTTATGGGAGAAGTTCTGCAAGTCTAAGCCCATTATTGCACGAATACCATCTGGGATGGGGCATGGACGTAATTTTTTTCTTGAGTCTCGTGAGATCCTCACTAGCGTACCACCAACACAAAGGGCCCCATCGAGCTATGGCTCACTTGTCGCCAGAAAACCACTCAAATATAAGTTAACAATGTTGTAAATGATTATATAGAGTAAGAAAATGATTTGGTGAAGTAATTGGAGTCAGTGTGATCAAGTTATTGCCAGGAGAATTGGATATTGACCTGTTCCTGAGATAAAGATGGGTGCAACACAAACCCAGAGGTGATATAGGGTACCAAGGGTTAGCCCCTAGGAGGAGAGTAAGTAGTACCGTAGACTCTCTACCAGCTACTGCTTAACGAATTGAAACAGCATGTCTGAAGTTGAAATCCAGTTTTGCAGCCAAAAGGTAGAAATTAAAACAGGTACAGAGAATAAGAACCAGGAGTGTCACAAGGCTACAAGTAAAACCACGATTTTCAAACGAAAACAGTACCATTCATTCAACGACCAGTGAAATTGGCACAGTAAACTCCACTCCCACCAAAGATACTTGCAAGACGTGAAATCAAACGGCGAGGAAATGAGGTGGTAGACATCGTCCAGAAATAGCCAACGAGAATAGCCATATGTCGAAAGACCTCATAGGAAGAGTAGAGAGCTGCTTGTAAAGTCAAAACACCTGGAACAAGAAAAGAGCTGGAAAAACTGTGGTCAAGTCTACATCGAAATCGGAATCAGAATCAAGTATTTGAGCGAAGGTTATTGCTGGTTAGCGAGATGCTCAGTTTGAAGGTTAGTTACATTTAACCTGTAATGGGCATGAACCTGGACAGTTGCAGCTTTGCAAGCACTATGTAGAGATCTACGTCTACTATATGTACATCGTAAAGAGGTTAGGGTGACAGGCACAGCGGTACAATACGGTGATATGCCATGGTGATACTGCACCAAGTACCACCAGGACCGTGAAACATCTTTCTGTGACTGCTTTTACCTCACTTTGCCACACAACCACAGCTACGTAGGGAGCAAACACCACAGTAATGGAGGTAAACCCGGGCAGATACTACCGTACTCCACCACCGATGGTGGTGGAGTACGGAAAAACTAAAATTCCCGCGGTGGCAGCGGGGCCATCGTGAGAGTGCATTAATGCCACTATTATTCCACCATTGTCTATGCCATACATGCGCCAATGCCTTATGGTTTGGATCGGAGTGCAGAAACCTTAAATTGGCAGAATTCGCTGCAATCCTGCCAAGACACCCACTAACAACGCATGTACGCACTATATATCCCATAGCCCACCGCCTACTACCCTACCCCTCTGACATCATGATCCACGTTTTACAATGTTACCACATTTCACCTGTGGCAAAAGAAACTTGGTCAGCGGGGAATTCTATGACGGGTGACCAACTGCAGGAAAGATCTTTTCCGCAGGAACTCATCCAACACTTTTTGCACGTAAAGTCGGACATTCAAGGATTTCATGTCCTCCACATAGTAGAGCAACCTTTGCCATTCCGTGTCAACGACAGCAAAGTACCACTACAAGAGGGTTCCAAACCAATCGTTTTCTGTAGACCCAGCACCCCTCCTGCTGTCCTCTACTCTCTCTATATAGTGGCGAAATTCTTGGTACTTTGTTCGTTCCCGGGGTTATATACCTCATTGTTTCTATTTCCGGAACTTAATATTCGCGGCGTGTGCGCACCATTACAAAATTTTTAAGTCATACTATGAAAAACAAGATGTTGTACGATCACTAATTACTTGTACGTCAGTAAAGTTACCATTTTATATTAAACAATACTTTGCCATCGGACTACAGTGGGTTTTATCAGTGTTGCCCTGCTTGAATCCTCCGATATAGGTACTGTTCACACGGGAAATCCGTTTTATTGCCGTCTTCATTTTTTTACCATGTCTGTTGTTACTTCCACTCGATCCATGAGAACTTTCTGGAGCAACTGGACGTCCTACACTCGTCTCTTGACAAACAGTGTCGTGTCAGTCGTTGCCATGATATGGTCGTACATTTCCTGGGTTGTTATTCCCGTGTCGTTATATGATAATCGCCGTAGTACGGAGTTGGACCAGAAACTGTCATCAAAGTCCAACGTTGTTTCCGCCGCAAAACAAGAATCTTCACCACCACAGAAACCTTGTTCCGATAAAGATGCCACTCCGGCTGCCACCACTTCGTCCCCAAGTGATGCCAACTTGTTCCCAAACATCTCGTCCGAACCGTTCTTCCACGATACCAAATTGTGTTCCACCGGGATCACCTCGTCATACATGCCTGTGAAAAACGAAGAAGGCAAGTTTGAGTGGAAATTTTCCGAAGAATTTGTTGGTGGTGACGAATTAGACGCATTCAAGTTGGGACCAAATAATTCCTCGGTAGACGATTTATCTCCTACCGTTTCCCACACGTCGTCAAACATCGACTCCATCATTTCCGATGCCAACAAGAGAGAAAAACAGTTGTCACCTCCAACCACCCACTCTTCACCCCCATTTTCTCCAGGGGAAGGTGAGACTGAAGATTCCACGTCACCCAACTCAAAGGATTCAAACAAGTTCCACCAATGTCCTCACTGTGATGCGACATTCAAAATTAGAGGTTACCTTACTAGACACTTGAAAAAACACGCCACCAAGAAGGCTTATTCTTGTCCTTTCCATCAATTTTCCATCTACATTGATGACAACAATATCACCCACAAGTGTCATCCAAATGGTGGATTTTCACGTAGAGATACTTACAAGACTCACTTGAAATCTAGACACTTTAAATATCCAAAAGGAACCAAAACCAAGGACAGAGTGAATTCCCTGGGTAACTGTTCCATGTGTGGAGAATTTTTCCCAAATGCGGAAATCTGGTGTGAACTTCACGTTGAAGGTGGTGAATGTAAATTTTTGCCGGTGGGATTTAAAGGGAAATCAAGAATTAAGAACAGATTGAAACGTCAATTAAAACACGGTCAATCTGTTCAAGAATTGCTCATGCCAAATGAAGCAATCAACCACGATATGATTGGCCATGATATCACTATCGAAGATTCAACAAATCGTGAAATGAACGCCGTCAATAACCACCTCACTTTACCTTACAACCAACGCCATTTACCACCACCAACGCACCAACTCGATCAAAATTTCAGTATTGACACTCCAAATTCCGAAATTTCCTCCCATCAAATTTACGATTATCGTAATTCTCCAATCAGTATAAGTTCATCCATCCCCATGTCAACTTCACCAAATAACTGCCAACAAATGAATAACATGCCAATGAACAACAATTTAATGAATAATGAAAACCACAAAACAATTCCTACAATCAATTCCTCCCAATACAATAATGAAAATCAAACACCAAACATAAATATAAATTCCCATCAATTTTCTCCAGAAAATACCGTGATACCTAATTCTCATATGATTCATGCTAATCATGTCAATATGATGAATGACCGTATGTACGACTATGACGACGATTTTTGTTTGGATACTGATCAATTGAACTTCGGTTGGAATAACCGCTTGAATCATATTGAACCAGTTTAATGGGTTTTTAGGGTTATCAAAGGAAAATTAAACATTACAAAATATTAGGAGATTTTGTTAACAACAAGGGTGTTATTCATTTTTTTACTAGCGGACGATGATACTAAGTCAGGTTTGATATAAAGATAGAAAGTTTGAAAAAGTTTGAAATCATGACTTAGTTCTGTCAGGAAGTTAACAAAAGCTTAAAAAAAGTTCATCTATAGCTTGACGATAAAAGTTCGATTAAAGTCGGCTGACCGTAATGACAAAATGACTATTTTTCGTTACTGGAGGCTTGTATTATAAATTGGTGTTAATTACTACGGGTTGTTTGAGTTTATTGATTACGAAAAATGATTTTGTTTGCTTTAGCTTGTTTATGTTTATCTAAGTATACAAAGGATCTATGGAACTTTATTTGTAGGTAGCTAACTATGATTAGAACCCAAAAATATCATCCATTTCATTTTTCTTCTTTTTCTTCTTGCTCTTCTTTTTAGTCTTTGGTTTACCAAATATATCATCAATTGTCTCTGCTGAATTACGTGAACTTTCTGGTTCGTCTAGTTTGCGCTTTTTACTTGCCTTGTTCACATCGTCTTGGACACTTGCTTTTTCTGCAAAATCTTCGCTTACGATTTCACCAACTTCCTCACCAATCTCTTCTCCAGTAACCATTTTGGTTTTAGTATCGGCCACACTTATCACCGTATCATTGAAAACTATGCCGGTATTAACCAGTTTTACGCCATCAATGGTTATAACTATGCTATATAATTTGGCCAATAGCCCAACCAATGTGAATCCTAGGTTGATAAATTGGCCAAGAGTTATTATTCCACTAAATTCGTAATATGCTTTTTTAAATATACTGGACACCAAAAATTGTCCTATTTGTTTCATTTGCTCTTCTTTGAAGCTGATAACATCTTCATATTTCGATTTTCCAGATTTGGTATTGCTCTTCTTCAGCACAACAGTTTGTAATCGTTCAATATCAATTTGCAATTTCAAAATCTGTCGTATTCTACGATGAAGTATATTGAAGTATTTCCACCATGCCAGAAGTCTGTGCTGATTCTTACTTCTATGGTAGATTAAATGCAAAATTTCATATTCGTTAGTCAACGCAGCAGCCTGGTCAAGCAGTAGCATCGTATGGTGGGGAAGTAATCGAAGTAATGGCTGTGAAATAAAAGGGTTCAAGTGTGAAGTCAGAACAATTTTACTACCAAAGCTAGTTCCAAATCGTTGCAAGCACAGGCCAGCAATGGTGGTGATAATGGTAGCGCTCGTAGTAACGCGATAATGATTTACCAGGAGCATCTCATCGCGAAAATCAAATTTTTATAGTGAAGACATTCATTCCAGCACCGTTTCCCATGTCGGCACAATTGGTAGAGAAAGCTCGTGCATTATTGGAATCGTCTCAGTATGATTCTGCATTGCAGTTGTTATCGCCAGAACTAGGTAAAAACGGCGACAATGTTGAGTTTTTACAGATTTTCGGAGAATGCTTGTTAGAGAATAACGACTTGGACAATGCCTACGATGTGCTAGTGAAAGCATGTCAATTAGATCCCCATGGTGACAAAGGTACAGAGAAGTTCTTGTATTTGGGGCAAATGATCGGAGGTCTGGATGGATTAAACAGTCTTGAAATCGGATTAGCCAAGCTCAACCATCAGTTGAATTTATTAACTCAGAACCAAATTAATAACGATGAATTATTATCACAATTATCCAAACTTTACACCACAAACGCAGCACTTAAATCATATTTAGTCAAGAAGTTGAACCAGGGGATTTTTGCCCAAATTGAAATCTGGATGACGGATTTGTGCATGGAGCCCGAAGCCGAAGCTAAGTGTAATGAGCTCATTGATTTTTCGTTAGGTTTGGATAAAGAGAATCCAGAGACTTTCTCGTTGTTGGCATCGATCAGAATTTCGCAACAGAGAAACGATGAAGCCAAGGAATCGTTGATTCAATCATGGAACTTATTTCAACAAAAGAAGGCCCAACTAGAACAAGCAGCCAATTCCATAAGAAATGCCGAAAACAACGAAAACAACGAAAACAATGATGCTTTCGAAGTCGGAGTGGAATACGTAGAACTAATTCAGCCACTTTTGACATTATCCAAGTTTGCAATCGAGTTAGAGCAATACGAAACCGCTGCTACTATTACTTCCAATATCCAAGATATCAACGAAAACATCTTGGATACTTACTATTATGAAGCTTTGTCGTATTTGTTTGCTGCCAAATATTTGTATCACCAGGCACAAAACCCCAAGATTGAAGACTACAGAGACGTCGACAATAAAGAATTACTTAAGTCTTCTAACGTTGAAGTAGCCAACAAAGTCAAAGAAGCAAAAAGTTCTTTGACCAACGGTTACAAGATTATCAACAGTGACGCTGTTGAAACCGCGGATCCAGAACTTGTAGAGCAAGTGAACGCATTATTGAGTGAATTGGGTGGTCCAGTTATGAGCGAGTTGATGCCAGCAAGAAACGAAGACGAAACCGGATGGGAAGACGAAATCCACAGTGACAACGAGTAAAGTCTTAGAGCAATTATTTAGGTGATTGTATCACGTTACACCTCTGTATATTAGAATTAATAGAACTTTTAATCTAGTTGTACGAATGTTTTGAATGCTAGGTTGTCGGAACATCTTCAAAGAAATCGTTATTGAAAACGTCAATCTGCATCGACTCAAAGTACTTATCGTATTGAATTTCACTGATATCCATCGTGATTGGTATCTCTGGTAACTCTAATGCCATGTTGCTTTCAATGGCACCACTTAGCTCATTCGAGTCCAGCGAATTTTGCGAGATGCTATTGATCAATGATTTCCCAGAATCAGACTTGAACTTTTTCCTTGACGATGTTCTCGGGGTCCTGGGGGTCTTGCGTATCCGTTTAATTCCGTTTTGAGAGTTGTTTGCCATTTTACTAATGAACTCTCGCGACAATTTACATATATCAGCAATAATCCACCATGAACTAGCAAACCTTTCTAATGACTCTATAGAATCCTCCCATGTAAAATCAATCAAGTTGCTAGTGCTGATTTCCTCTATTCCCAAATACTTTCTAGTCCGAAGTTTCAACGCAACTGCCATGGCTACGGAGATACTCCAGGGCACAACAGGAATGTTGATCAAAGATTCGTCTTTCATTTTTCCAAAATACCAAAATAAGTTCAGTGCTGCCCTGATTGTTATTTGCTCAGGAACCGAGTTGTCCACTGTTGAATCATCATACTTGGCTTTCTGAGCCACCATTATCACCGAATTATTGATGACTCTTGTAAGAAAATGAATTGTGTTCAGGACATATTCGGCACCATTATTAAGTTTTGGATCCACCACCAGATCATATATACTTGAATTCCCCCCTCTCTCTTTGTCGCAGAAATCAAATTCCATTTTTTGAAAGTCTTCGCTATTGAACATCTTGTACCGGTTTTTCGTGACAACAGTGGCATTTGTGTTAAATGGTCTGTAAATTGCTGTGACCATATTCTCAATTGTTCGAGCTAGCTGTACAAGCTTTAACAATTCGATACAATCGTATGGTAAATCAACATTAAAGTCGTCTGCCCGTATGAACAAACATCGAGAGTTAACAATCCCATTGATCCTGTCAAAAATATAACAACACCACCAGAGATGAGTGGTATAATCAGCTAACTGGGGATTAATATCAACAAATGACTTCATATGTATCCCCAATGCAACTGCCAAGTTAATTGCGTCTGTTAAATCATGCGAACAGATCTCGTTTCCTAGTCTGTCAAAGCTATAGTGGAGACACAAGAGTAGAGAAACCACAATTCTTGACACTTTGTCTTCGTCGCCTAGTTGCGGTTGTATTAATAAGATTTGTCGCAACTTATATTCAAGATCAGTCATGAAACTTTGTAGTCTTTCGGAGTACTGGGACTGAGTTAGTTCTCCAAAATTTGTCAGAAACACTTGCCTAAGAATTGGCTCGGCCAATTTGTCTCGCAGAGTCACTAGAATTATTGCGTATAGAATGGAATTTTGTGCATCATTACGGTAGTAATTGTACCAGAACTTTTCTTCATACACTATAGGGAAAATCGAGTTGAGTTTGTAAAAGAAAATTCGCAATAACTCGGTCGTTTGATGAGGTGTGATTGGATATTCCTTGCTGGACAACGTAAATGCATCGATCGAACACAAAAAATCATACACTTTTCTATTTCTAATGTAAAACACGTCTAGATCGCTGTTTCGATACGTCCCGTCATTAACGGACTCAGGGTGTCTGCCCCGAATATACACCCCAGACTCGTGGTATCTATTTTCCTGCAATTCGATAACAGCTTTGGGGTGGCCGTGGTAAAGATACGTCAAGATGTCACGGCTGTTGTTTTGGCAATTGAAGTTGAAGTTGAGCTTCAAGTAAGAACTAGTGATTTTCTCGGATTCTGATGGCAGTGACGACTGTTTTGATATTACTGATGTTACAGAAGAAGAATCGGCCTGATATTTTTCTTGTGGAGACTGTAGTTTTATCAAACTACATTTCCATTCATGCTTCTGGCAATTGAGGCACCCCACAACTTCGTAGTCCGTAGATGATATATCGCATTTGACTCGCTTTGCGCGACAGTTCTCACAACATCGAAATGTCCGCTTCCGGGTCTTGTAGTTGGAATCGAACGCAGGGAACACAAACATGTCTCTAGTTTGATTTCAATAACTTGTGCCGGTGTTGCGTCTATGGTAATGTTACAAGTCCGAAGTTGTATGCCGGGCTGTGATTTGACACATTTCACAAGCCTGAACAAATGATGTCACAATCGATGTTTTGTCACTGTTTGTGTGTTCAAGCTGCCTTGTTTGGGCCACCACTGTAAAATTGACATAAATTTATCGATCTAACTCTGATCAATGGCTGCAAAATTTCCACTATAATTAAAAAGAGTCGATTCTCGAAGAAAACACAAAAAACCAAACATTATCAAACGATATACATGAAGCCCGTACATCACAGGGCTTGTGGTGCTAAACCGATGATTTCCTGTGGCATTGTTGTGGAGCTATACAGAAAAGAAGCAGTTAAATATATGGTAGATTTGTGGAGTATCGAGCGCCACAGAAAAACCAGTTTGGATATGGAGGTTAGCCAGCTGCCCAGGTAGACAGAGTTCGTGGTAGAATTAGCGGGAACCTCGTGTTGGATATAGTATGTTTGCACGGTATTCGCGGTATTCGCGTGAAAAAATCGCACTACGATAAGAGTACGCGATGCCCTGCCAGATAAGACTGCGATGAGATGCTGCACTTATCTTCTTTACCATGACGACAAACCACAGACCCACATTAGAAAGTAAACGAGGAAAGGCAAATAGGATCTCCGACTCCATTTCTCATGCTCGAAATCAACCACAGCAAACATCCTTGAAGCTAAGACCAGATAGGAAATTCGACATTGACCATACTCATATAAATGACTTGAAACGCCAGCTACGAAACAACGAGGAAAGTGCATCAACAAAGCGAGTGAAACCATCAATAGAACCACAAATAACTGAATTGTTAAAGTCCTCCGATACAGAAGTGTCGAAATCGGAACTTGGTGAAGACAATGTCCCTAACGAAAACGAAAACGAAAACGAAAACGAAAACGAAAACGAAAACGAAATTGAATCTGAACCGGAATCAAATAGCGATTCCGAGTCTGATTCCGAGGACGAAACGGCACTTTTGATGGCGGAATTACAAAAAATACGACAAGAACGCCAGTCTGAAAAAGAGAAAAACCACCAGAAAGTCGTCGACAATGCCATGGTTTCTAATCCGTTGGTGAAAATCAAGGATTCTGAAGATGCACCTGTGAAGAAAAGCTGGAGAAACAGTACACCTTTCACTAAGAAGGCTACAATTGAATCCAAAAAGCCTGTCGAATTCAATAACGACACATTGAAATCGGATCATCATCAAAAGTTCTTGTCCAAACATATAAGATAGTATATAGATTACTTCTCAACTAACAATTACAATATTATATATTCTCAACTACTAATACAATGAAATGAAAATAATTTAAACCCTGCCATATCATCATACGAGCAATGGTAGTAAAATGGAACCATTTTATGTCAAATCTTCCTCACGACTGATTCTGTTGTTGAGATACTCAATATCTTCCTTCAAACTGGCTTCTTCAACTGTTTTCACCAACTCTTTTGTACATTTGGCAATGTCAAATGAGATTCCGGCTAATCTTTGCTTAAAAGATTTATCGGCATATTCATCATCGGACTTATCACTATTAGGCTTGCACAATATAGTCATACGGTGGTCACAATCTTCCAAACTTTTAACAACCCAATTACCGTGTTCTTTCAACTGAGCATTACGAGTTTGATTCATAGAAGTATTCGTGGCTTCTGTCATCTGCAAAATAACAATAGTAATTGCCTTGGATTTTTCCCTCAATTCTCCTCTTGTAGCATTTGGCTTCTTGATCGCAGTCAACAACGTTTGAATTGTAGAAATAACCTCAACAGTTTGGTGCTCCAAATAAAGTAAAACTTGTGTCAATGAGTTATCAGGGTCATCAATATCGAACAAGTCTACATTGAATGTGGCCGCAGCCATAGACTTTCTCTGTTCTTGTCTTCTTCTTGCTTTTTGATTTTCTTGTTCCTCAACTTCATCGTATTCCTCATCGTAATCCGAGTCGTCTTCTGATCCTGGTGCGTATACTTCATCAACATCGCTGTTGATTTTCACAGACTTCGAAACTGGCGCGGTCGAAGCACCTGATGTTGCTGTGGATATTGGGACAACATGATCACTGGAAGCTGGTACTGAAACCAAAGATACTTTTTGATTGCCTGATTCAGGTGAGTGATTGTTGTTCTGGACATTTCCAATATCACTCAAAGGTTTATGATTTAAGGAACCATTACTAGCTCTTTTAAGAATGTTACGATTTTCAGTGTCAACATGAGCATCAGAAACAGCATCATTATCAGTGGTAGCTACACTAGGAGGAACCAGATTCGAATTTGAAATCAATTTTTTGGATAATGGGAAATCGTCATCCAGGTTCGACGATGGGAGGGCCTTCTTTGCAACTGCTGCAGATACACCAACAGCAGCCCCAGCAGCTGCAGCTACACCAACAGATTTCGCAATCTTATGGTCTGATTCTTTCTCTGGTCCTTCAGTATCAATTTTACTTTCCAATGGCAAGGACGATGAAACTTGTTCCGCCTTTTTCAGGGCAGCTTTAACTGGAGATCCAAGCTCTTTGACTGGTGTTTTTTCCTGTTCAAAGTTCTTTACTTTGCTAAGAATGCTTCCTGGTGAAGTAACGTGCTTTGGAGATTTAGTTGGTGTTGATTCTACGCTGGTGTTCCACTTGGATGCCAATGATTTCACACCGGTTTTGGTGATCGGCGAAGTTTTGGTGGTGGCTTTGCTCTTATCTTCTTGGGTGTTTTCGAATCTTGATGCTAATGCGGTGATGTTCTTATTTTTTGGACTTGTTTTGTCGTCCAATTTTTCAGTTGCATCTTTTTCATTTACTACATTTGACGATCTTGGTGTAGCATTTAATTCTTTAGTTTCAGTATCAGTTTTAGCTTGAGTTTCCAGTGGGACAGTTGTGGTGGTTTCCGTACCCATCAATTCTGAAGATTCCAAAGCTGTATTAGTACGTGCATCTTGAGGTTCCTTGACAGCATCAGAATTTAACTCTTTCAGTGTCGAGATCTCTTCGGACTTCAGCTCATCTGCCTCTAAAGACTTTTCAATTGCATCAGCTTTCAAATCCTTTGGAGCAAAATTTTTCGCCGAATCAAGATCTGATTTCACCGCTTCAATTTCATCAGCTTTCAAATCCTTTGGAGCAAAATTTTTCGCCGAATCAAGATCTGATTTCACTGCTTCAATTGCATCAGCCTTCAAATCCTTTGGCGCAATGTTTTTGACTGAATCAAGATCTGCATTCACTGGTTCAACTGTAGTGTTCAACTTTTGAGACACTGATTTCATACCGGGATCAAGTTCTTTTGAATTCAAAGATTTGTCAGTCTCTTTACTTCTTAATTCTTTGGAAAGTTTGACAGTTTCTTGATTGTTCAATTCTTTTGGTTTGTTCTCGGTTGAACCAAGGTTATCCTTGGGCGAAATATCAGATTCCTTTTCAGGTTGACCGTTAGCTACGGTGGGTACAGTTGCTAATTTGTTTTTCAATTTAGAAAAGAAACTCGTAGGTTGGTTTTTGACATTGACATTATTAGCAGCAGCAGATTTCAATTCTTTTGATTTGAGTGGTGACTCGTCAAAGGTAGTATCAGAATCGTTCTTGCTAGTTACGTCAATCGCATTCTTTTTTAATGGCTTCAAGTCTTTATCGCCAACTTTTTCGGTGGATGAGGGAGAACCTGCCAGTTTAGAATTATGTAATGGAGTTTTAAGGTCAGGTTCAAAATGTGCTTCTTTCAGTTTGTTTGCCATTCTTAATGGTCGTACACCAAAATTGTCGGACACGTTACTTGTAGCCTTGTCAACAATAACCGATCTTGAATTTGACGAGTTGGTGTTTAATTTTGAATCAGAAATTAAATCACATATCGTGAAACTAAGTTCACCAATAGCTCTTTCCACAATGATTTTGGGCAACAATGTATCATATATACCATAGTATCTTATGGTCGTGAGGGCATAATTGACGGCGGCACGAACACTAGTTGAGTATTCATTGGAATTCAAATGTTGAGAATCTCCTTGATTAGCGATTTCATTAGCAGTAACAGAAATTTTTGAGATTTTATCAAACAATGCATCAGGATTACGTTTGTTGGAGTTCAATTGAATTATAAATGATTCAATTAATGCTTGAATGTCTGCAACCAATTTTAATGATATAAGGCCATTAGACGTCACAAACGGTTGTAAATCTTTGGGAAGACTGTCTTCAAAACTCCTAGTTATTTGATTTGAACGTAATTGCTCGTATTTGGTTTGCCATAATTTAGCATCGTTATCGTTAATCACGGAATTTGGTTTGTCTAAAGTACTCATTTTTTGCAAAATCAAGTCAACTTTATCATTAATGGAAGAAGGAGCACCTAAAGCTGAAGCTGGAGCTGCCGTCGAAGCCAATGCTTGTCTATCTGTCAAAGCCTCTTGTTTATGTGAAGTAGGGGTAGTTGACGAAAGGACCTTAGTCGACAGTGGAATGTTTGATTGCATCACTTCTTTATCTGACGGACTAACGTTTGCTGATGCTAATTCTTTGTCTAATGCAGCGATATTTTGATTCGATGATTTAGAATGTGACAACAACGGAGTGACAATCTCTTTTTGTGAGTGTTTGGGACTGGATTTTAAAGATTGGTTTTCCAATCTCAAACTGGCGTTAACACTCTTTAAGTTTTCCAATTCTTTTTCAAGATGTTCATGGGCGGCATTTTGGTTCAACCAATTTTGCTTTTCTTGTGCAACAGCATCCAACTCATTAGAAAGAGTTTTATTTTGATTCATGGAAAAATCATAGTCCTCCTGTAATAATTTATATTTTCTTTCAATCTCATCTTTAGATGCTTGTAAGTTAGCCAATTGAGCTTTCAAATCGTCTACTGCTTTGGAATCACTTGCATTTCCTTGAATAGGAACATCCTTTGCATTGATTTGTTTTTCTTGATGGTGGTCAACATCATCATCTTCCTCGTCTGACGACCATGTTAAATTAGCTTTGGTTGGCACGACGGTACGAGACTGAAGCCCAATTGAAGAGTGATCTTCAAGTGATGCCTTTGAATCAAGTGTTTTTTTCGACTCCAAACTCTTATTAGAAATCTTGGAATCGGTCTTGTCATTATTTGTAGAAGTTAACGAGTTAGTTTCTTTAGTATCTAATGCCTTCGAATCAAACGATTTTGGCTCTAGTGTCACTGGTTCCAAGTCCACTGAATGATTTGTGTTTACATTGGCATCCAGATCCGCCACAGAAATGTCCTTGTGTCCCAGAGAATCGACATCCTTGGTGACATTGTGGGATTCAGTAGTAGAAACAGAATTCGAGTTGACAGTAGACTTCGAAACGTACGATGGTTCTGACTTCACAGTATCACTGCGGTCAATATGCAAACCTCTTCTTTCAATTTCATACGAGATATCGCTCACCAAGTCTTTAAATCTCGACTGAGGCAAGCTTGCGAGCTTTTGTCTCGCCTGATTCCGTTTAGGATGAAACGTGGCTTTAGGCAACAAATAGTCAGGTTCGCCTCGCGATTCGTCAATTCGTCTCTTAAGCTCATCATACACATCTGTGCTCAACTCTTTGAATTGCCCTAGCGACAACTTCAACAACTTTTCCCGTGCTCTGGCTGCTCGGGAAGAGCTTTTGTTAGACCGTGAGGAATCATCAGAGATATCAAGAAACTGCTTCAACAGCTTGTAGTGATGTACCAAATCCTTCTCACTCATTATGGTACGTAACTATTTCTGGAATGCCACAAACTGAACTGTTGTCTGAAATAAACAACAATAATTCTGCAACAAAAAATTCTTATTGAGAAATCCCTGCCAAACGCGTACCTTGATCCAGGACTGCATACAAAAACCGATACTCCCACAATGAAACTTGGATCAACCACAGTGAAACGTTGCACGAGCGGTGGTGCACCGCGTGGTGCGCCTGGGAGCTGTGTGTACGGCCAGTATATATTTTGTTTGGAACATGTTTAGTTTTGCAGTACCATTTACTTGATACTACCGGTTGAGTGGAGAGTTTCATCCATTTGCAGCCAATACCTGCTACTAAACTTGTTACGAAACTACGAGCACAATTGGTACTGCAATTGTTTGCACCAAGATACACTTGGAACAATGAGATAATGCCACTTTGTCGGTGTTTCACGTTGTGTCGCATCGTTAGTTCATATATATGTATCAGACTGTATGGACCATGGGATCAGTGTAGATGAACCAGCGTGTGGTAGAACACAGGAGGCTGTGGTGGTGCGCAGTTCTGTGTACGGAGACCAGGAAACGTGTCGACAGAGCCTTGCTTGTGCGATACGGTTTCGGTCGTAGTGACGGGCGACTACACTGCCTCTCTTGCGCTGTTATGGATTCTGGTGAACAATGGTGACTCTAAGCCTTCCACAATGGAGATGCAACACTGCTAGATTCAGACAACTGAAGCTTCTCATAGTCATGAAGTCTGAAACAACCACAAATAATATGACATACTGCAGTATTCAGATTCTATACCTAGGGTCAAAGAATCTATAATAGCGCATCTCGTCTTACGAGCCTCTGGTGACAATCTAGAGTCAACAATATCACGCTAACAGGCACAGACTGGCTAGTTGATTCCACCAACCTGGCACCACCCCATTGTAACTCGTAACCATTATTTTCTGGATCGGTTGATGTGCTGCAACTTTCACCATTCTGCTGCACCCACTTCAAGCCAGTCAGATATTTGGTTCTTCTCGTTTCAACTTACACTACGACCCATCCCAAACTACACGTAAACCAGTAACCTATAATATGTTTCGTATGCATTGCATCTATGTACAGAATGAATTAGTCATGAGTGGACCAATGCCACTATAATTTCTTAACTATAGCTTCGGTGATGTCTTGAATTGAAGGTGTTGATCCCAATAATTTCTCCTGGATAAACTCTTCTGCTGCTGGTTTTCCATGGATGATGGTGACAGCACCAACCATGGCCTTTACCATTTGCGCACTGACCTTCATTTCTCCCGACGATTCAAAACTCAAGTCGTGGTTGTATGATTTCCAAAACATGATCGAGTTCAACTTGTGGTTCTTAGCAAAAATCCCAAGCGATAACCCTCCAGACAACTCTTTGGCAATGGGTGATCCCAACACATCCAAGTTCTTTCCGTTTATGCTGAGGTCGTTGGTGGTGGTGTCGCTAATGCAGTGCTTTGCAAAGAACAAATTCAACATCTTGGACCCCATGGCTGTTAATTTTTCATTGTATGGTTTTATACTGTTCCCGAATGATTTGTGTGTCAATACTTGGAGGGCTAAATCATCGGGAATCTGGTACTTGGATGACAAAAACTCCTTGATATACTTCAAATTCTCTTCAGACTTGCCATATGTTACCCCCGTGTGGGTTGTGAACACTTCTTGTGGATCTCTCTTCAACCCAGAGACTCGAGCACCCTTATGCAAATAAATTGTCCGCGCAAAATCCGCCCGAATAATGCCTCTAGTGACAAATGGTCGTATACCACTAAACATTGTATTCAATATCTTATACAATTACCACGACCGTTCCCACTAGTAATCGTCTATCTTGTACCTTGTTGTGAGTGAAAATTTTTGAATTTGAACAAAATTGTGGTTTTGTGTCATTTGGAGTATGTGCAGGTGGAACTTTTCTAAAGTTACGAGATGAGCATCACAGCACGAAAATGAAGTTGCAAACTCAAGCGTTTATTTGCAACATTTGGGAGGAACGTGTAGTTTGAAAGGTAGTAGAGATGGATATTTTTCGAATCTTGTCGCGAGGAGCGTCTATAAAGAAGAGCAAGAACACCCCCACCGATTTTTCAATGGCCAAGTCTACTCCTGAGCCATCCAAGCAGAACCAATTGTTACACCAGGTCGATAAAGAAATCGACTTTTTCCACACCAAGAAACATCATGTCGAACCAGAAGTGAATATGGAGAATGGAGAAACCGGGTCAGAAGTGTCTTCTGAGATAGTGGAAGCTGCTCCTTTGAAAATAGCTACTGATGAGGATGGAAAAAAGTTTCGTAAATTGCATAAATCTAACGTCAGCGGTGACGATATTCCTTTACCAGTGGGGTCGTTTGAAGACTTGGTAACTAGATTCAATTTGGACAAGAAATTGTTGTCGAATTTGATTGAAGCCGGATTTACAGAACCCACACCTATCCAATGTGAATCTATTCCAATCAGTCTTAACCACCGTGATTTAATTGCCTGTGCTCCCACAGGGTCGGGTAAAACGCTTGCATTTTTGATTCCGTTGATGCAACTCATCATACAATCACCTTCTTCCAAAAATTACGGTGTAAGAGGATTGTTAATTTCTCCTACAAATGAACTAGCACACCAAATCTTTGAGCATTTGGAAACTTTAAACAGAGGTAAGGAGCTCAAAATCGCCATTTTATCTAAACAGTTGGCAGCCAAGATTAACAATAATATCATCAATTCAAGCAAATACGATATAATAGTGTCGACTCCATTGAGGTTGATAGATCTCGTCAAAAAGGAAAAGATTGACTTGTCCAAAGTCGAACAATTAATTATAGATGAAGCCGATAAGTTATTTGACCAAGGGTTTGTGGAACAAACTGATGATATCTTGTCGAACTGTACCAATGTTAAATTGAGAAAGTCCATGTTTTCTGCTACAATTCCTTCTGGAGTTGAAGAAATGGCAAATTCCATTATGAAAGATCCAATTAGAGTCATTATTGGCCACAAAGAAGCAGCATCGAGTACCATTGAACAAAAGTTGGTATATACTGGGAATGAAGAAGGTAAACTTTTGGCCATAAGGCAGATGTTACAAGAAGGAGAATTCAAGCCACCAATCATCATTTTCTTACAGTCCATCCATAGAGCCAAAGCATTATTCCATGAATTGTTATACGATAAATTGAATGTCGATGTCATTCATGCCGAAAGAACACCTAAACAAAGAGAACAAGTGATAGAAAGATTTAAATCTGGGGACATTTGGGTACTTATCACAACCGACGTTATATCTAGAGGTGTTGATTTTCATGGTGTGAACATGGTGATAAACTTTGACGTACCACAAAGTGCCCAAGCTTATGTTCACAGGATTGGTAGAACTGGTAGAAATGGTAAAGTCGGTAAAGCCGTGACTTTTTTCACAAAAGAAGATAACCAAGCAGTCAAGCCCATTGTGAATGTCATGAAACAATCCGGTTGTAAAGATGGGTACAGTGAATGGATGGAAGATATGGGCAAGTTATCGAAGAACGAGAAAAAGAATATCAAGAAACATGAAATGAAACGGAAACAAATCAGTACTGTGCCTAAAGTGGTGAAACAAAAGAGGAAACAGAAGCAAGAAATGATTGAAGCATCCAAGAGAAGAAAAGCTCAAGCAACTACAACCTCATCATAAGCAATACCCAAACCGTCCTACAACAGGATAAATACAGAATAAATGTATATATTGTAAAATAGTACACCATAAATATACTATTCGTCTAAAAACCGCGAGCCTATTATAGGTAAAGTACCATGAGATACCATTAGTGTATGATAAATGAAATTAGGTAAATCAAACTTCATATCAAATGAGGATAAATATGATGATTGTGGTAATTGTGGTAATTGTGGTAATTGTGGTAATTGTGGTAATTGTAAGGAGATTGACAAAATTGTCAGTCAAATTTAATGATGAGCACCACCGACGGATGGGTAACCAAAGATACTTCTTCTACCAACGATTTCACCAACCGAGAAAAATGCTAAGACTTGAATACCACCAACTGAGGCTTTAACAACAGCTTGTTTGGAAGGCTTGAATTGAGCAGCCTTTTGCAATAATTCTTTTTGTTGTTGAGGAGACTTTAACAATGCAAAAGCCTTTTGGTAAACTTGTTGGAATTGTGCTTGGGTTGGTGGAGCTAATCCTTCGGATTTGTAGATGGTTTTACCTAATTCGGCTCCGACTTTTGACCAGTAAACAGCACAATTGGTGAGTTCACCAGTCTTGGTAACTAAACCATTAACGATCCCAGTAGCCTTAGAAATGATAGCTGACATTTTTGTTCAAAGTTGCAAACCTCAGTTGTTATTTAATTAGTTTTAATTTTTCACTCTAGCTGAAAATTTATTCAGCCAATAATGGGCCACAAAACGTAGATTTCCGAAAACGGAAATATAATGTTAAAATGACACGATTTAGTTAATCACACGACGACCAACTACTAGTTATTTCTACATGGTTCCTTACTACCTTATTCGTCACATTAATCGTTAACTGCCCTAATTTTCTACCTATAATTGAACCCCAAATCTATCGGGCCAGATCACTGGTGCTATCAAGCTCCAGCCATATAACACAAAACAAACCCACGAACTTACAATCTTGACCCAGCTCGAGAAATACGTTCTTCCCACTGGCACAAAGTCTCCGTAGTCGTCTTGTTTGACATTAATTGTGAGCAATGTTGCAACGTACTGTGTTGCAAGGAAAAAGATAATGTGGAATAATGCGTAATTGTATTTCACTTTGCTGATCTCTTCATCACCAGCATTATCCAATTCGTCGTCGTAGAGATCTACTTGGTTCAATGCACTTTGAGGCAACAGTCCTTCGTCAACTGCCTGTTTGATAGCCTGGTACCTCATTTCGTTTCTAACTCGAGGTTGAGTGTCAACATATGTAGGGATGTCGTTGGAGCTAAATGCAGAATTTGCTGCTGCTCTTGTAGTGGTGTAGGCAACTGCAAGAAAAGTGAAAAATGCTCCTAATACCACACTAAGAGTTCTTGTTCCCTTGGATCTAACCAACGGATTGCAAAGTTTATCGTCTGGTTCGGACGAAACTGCCGTTAAAACAAGATACGTACAGTAAAATACAACCATTGACGACTGGGCCAACCCAGCATGCGGATTCGATTCCTGGATTGACTGGTTTACTGACATTACCGAGATGATGATCCCGAAAATGAGATTCAACGTGATGGCAGTTTTGTTCATACTACAGCTTTCACCGGCGAAGAACCAATACATAAGAATAGTCAATACAATACTGGAGATGTACATCAATAATGTGCCTCCAATAAGTAACTTTTTCCAGAAACTGGCATCTCCCTCGCCCGTTAACTCTTCCATTTCGATTTTCTCTAAACATGTTTCTGCCCACGCATGGGCAAAATCAACTAGCAAAATAAGCCCAATACCCAAAAAGATCGTCGAGAAGATTATGGCAATGTTATTTCCATAAAAGATGAAAAAGTTATCGGGAATTAACAAAAAGTTGACTATAATGAGCCCTAACCACGCAAAAATCTTGAGTTTCCAGCATCCATTTTGGATGACTGCCCTCGGATTACTTGTTGACTTGACATCAACCAACAACCCTGCCAAAATAAGATGCAACATCCCCAAGGCAAAGTTGATTCTATAGACCGAGGTGAAACTGATACACTCACTGCCGTCAGGTCCACATTTATTGTTTATGAATCCAAAAGTCGCCTTTTCTAATTTATGCACAATAAACGGCGACAACGCGATCCACGATAATAACGAGTTTATCAATAAGACAATGGCATATGTTATTCTCGTCATGATAGAAGACTTGAACGTCCCTCCAATCGATGAACACATTGCAGAACAAGCAGTTGCTCCACAGCACGACATCATCGCCGTTACCGGTGCTAACGGCAAAGATACAATTGCTCCCATTTACACTTCACTGTTTGGTCCTACAATTGTATTGAAATTAAATCTCATGGTTAACTGTTATCATACGAAATGTTATATACTACATACAGGCATGTCACAGATTACCAGCACTGGACTGAAAAGGGGACGCAACAGAAGTCGAGTGTAGGAAAACAATGGTTTGTAGTAGCTCTGAGGACTTTAAGACGACAATTGAGTGGTTTGTAAGGAAAGTTTGAAGGTACATGTCAAAATTTCCATGGTTTATGGACCGTATATTCTCTGGTTTGTTGACATGTTTTACGACATCATCACGTGCGCGACACTACTTTCCTCATCACTATGATTTTTTCAAACTAGGTCCATCTTTCTGTATCAAACAGCACGTACAATGTCGTTTCGAAAGAGAGGAGAGATACTTGGAGCACCTGCTGTACCCGGAAGAGTTCCTGCTGTTCCTCGGCCATTGGGAAATTTACCTAATCGTGGTGGTGTTGGGGCACCAAATCCTCTAGTTGCACAAAATAGAGTGCCTGGTAGTCGAGGTCCGTTGCAGCCAACCAAGACTGAGGAAGCCGTAACGAAAAATCCTGGAGTTAGACCCTCGTTGATCACTTCACAACCCACAGTATCCACCGGATGTGCTGACCTAGACAAAATATTACAGCATCAAGGATTGCCTGTGGGACAGTCACTTTTGGTCGAAGAATCAGGAACCACTGATTTTGCATCGGTGATATTAAGATCGTTTACATCACAAGGGGTAATTCATAACAGAATAAATAAGGGAGAGTTCAATTGTCATTCTATAATTGTTGGTTTAACTCCAGATTGGGCAAAGGAATTGCCTGGCTTATACAAGGGTTCTTCCAAAGATCAAAAGAAAGCAAAGATTATTGAAAACGAATCCAAGGTTAGTGTGTCTAACCTTGCTAATGATGACATGAAAATTGCCTGGAGGTATGGGTTAAACAAGAAAGCTGATTCGGGAGATTCAGGTGTGGTAGCCTATGAAGGTTACTGCAATCAATTCGATATCACTCAGAAATTGATTCCTGGCCCTAGTCCTCAGGATATGTCATTTATTCCGTTGAATGAAAATTACCTTGTTCTCGTCAATCATATTAAGAAGACCATCGACCATCACATCAAATCGAACGGTGGTAAAATCATCAGATTGGTAATCCCAAATTTACTCAATCCTTCACTTTATAACTTCAACTACTCTAGTCCAACATTTATATTCCCATTTGCACATTCTTTGAGATCACTTTTGAGAACATATTCCAAGAACGTTGTGTTGATCTCTTCCTTGCCTTTGGACTTATATCCAAGAGAATCGAATTTGACTAATGTATTGGAAACCCTTTACGATTCGGTAATACATTTACAACCTTTCAATCAAGAAATGTCACAATTCATCGAAAAAGCATACAAGAACGAACCATCGAAAGTCCAGCATGGGTTAGTCAATATAATAAGGTTACCCATTTTATCTGAAAAGGGATTAATGATGATTCATAACGGGGAATATGCATTCAAAAATGGGAGAAAGAAGTTTGAAATCGAGGAATGGGGTATTCCGGTGGACGAGGAAGCAAAGGACGAATCAAAACCTGAATCTGAAGGTCCACAAACCACGAAAAATGTTGATTTTTAGCAAGGGAATAATACACAAAGGCATCATATAACTAAAAATTCATTATGTAGATGAATCACAAAGTATTACGATTTGTTTAGCTTCTCGTTAATAGACTCCAAAAGGGATAGTATGCGCATTTGATTATCTTCAAGAGTAGTTATCCTCGATTCCAAAGACCGTAAAAGAGTCAATTCCGTTTGGTCAGAAGAATCCACAAGTTTAGGTGTATCAATGTTAAACTTAACTCTCTTCAATTTAGAAGGAGAATCCTGTTGCAATGTTACTGGTGGTATACTAGTAGGAGCGTTATCACCGGGATTCTCAAGCTGATGAATAATTTGTCTTCTTTCAGGTGATCCACTTCGACGGATAGGAGACATGATTTGACGTTTTCTAGGAGGTGACAACCCTATGGCAACGTTAGATGATCGTGGTATTGGCTTTGTATGGCTCAATCGTGGGATGGCAGATTCAAACAAAACTTTTGGTTTCGACAAGGGTCGATTGATACGAGCCGGACTGGATAATGGATTATCAACATATCTCTTGTTTGGACTATTTCCAGATGACATATTGTGAAGATGATGTACGGGAAGAAATAGCAGTAGAATATAGATAAATTAACCTTTGTTTACAAGTTTTGATCTATACAATACTGAAAAATGGGCCCTTGGAAACCAGAAAAAGAGATGATGGATAAATGGCATATTTTTCAGCAAAACATCAGCCAACAGTTAGAGTAAGACCTTAAGGACATTATTATGCCAACCCATGGTTTTTCCTGTGAACCTGAAACACTTTATCTCTAGTTGTTTTCGATGTTCCAATTGTTCCAAAGTAGCAAACCAAGAATTGGAATTTCACAGAATTGGAACTCGTGCATTGTTGCCCAATTTATTCATATAATGTCGAATATAGTGGCCAAATGAGTTGAAAATGTAAACCCCCAAAAAGAAAGTTCTTTAATTTGGCGGTAAATTTGTGGTTTTAAGAATAATGGATTTTACAACAGTATAAATGCTGCAAAATGGTTGCAACAAAAAATTTGTTTTCAGGTATTGTTCTTTTTATATTATAGTTGCAAGTAGATTTTGAGAATTTATTTAGTGTTCATAAACCTGAAGGTTATGTACTAGTATTGGCATTAATAGATGAAAGAAACTAGCATTTTCTCTTCATGGTTATGGTTTACTATAGTATTAGTAAAAGTTATATATAACCAAGAACCGTAACAAGCCAAAACAAGAAGATTGGAGAAGTGCTGTATACTCCATTTATATTCCTTACTTATCAATTTAGTGTGTTCTGTGTTTCAGTTCGTGAGCAGAACTACGTTTCGGGTTCGATCCAATTGAAAATAAGGTAAAGGACTGTAAAAATAATACGGTCACCGAGGAGACTGAAGAAGTACAAGGGAGTATAATTGGTGAATTAGACAGGCCATATCTAAATTGGTATCCAAAATAAAAGATATAGAACTTACGGCGATTATGACACAGGCAACGAAAGTTTGACGACACAAGAAATTGGGCTGCCGAGGACTTGATCAAGGTTCATACTTGGTGTGTAAACAGGCGATAAATTTAGTAGAGCATTGGGTAACAGATCAACGATACCAAGAATCCTTGATCAGTTCAAGTACTACGTGACTTAATGAGAGTCGACAAATATATTCAAAAACAACATGAAGAAAATAAGATTTTAAAGGCATAATTACATATAACCGATCAGGTCCAGTTAAATCCTAAAAGTTGTTTTCAGAAATGAATCAATAAAACCAATATGTCATCCAATGTGTAAACTACACGAGCATTTCTTGTAAAGAGACGCGTTAAATAGCGTTGGAAAACTTCAGTACAGTCCACATATGCCAGAAAGAGGAATAATCCAATTTACAGAAGAATCAAGTACAGAGCCCGAAACACTCCAATTGAAGCCATACACGCGTCACATTTAGATTTCTCCCAATTGTACTTGCATTTCGGAAAAATCAAGCTCCGTTCTTGTCTATTGCCCGAGTAGATATTAATTATCTGGCGACGCACAATACAAAATTTTTTTTGATGCCATTAATTAATCCCAATTTGGAAAACTCGCCGCGTACATCAAATTTCCAAAATTATTCATACATTAAAGTGTTCTTCCGTGTCTTAATATTGAATATAAACAAGATCGAAATACAATGTCGTCTCCGTCAAATAGCAATACTAGAGATGACTCGAACTCTCAGTCACAATCACAGTCACAGCCAGCAGTGCCATCATCGCCATTATTCTTCGCTTCTTCCTCGAATCCTCCATCTGAAGCAAATGGTGGTGGCTCCCAAACTAAATCTAGAAGAGATATTTCGTCTCCATTACATTATACGTCGTCCATTGGTCACCATACTTCCGATATTGGCAATGGCTCGAGCCGAATAAGGTCGGATAGATTGACAAGTGAAGTTGATAGAATAACCAGAAGACATCAAAGAAGTGATTTACACGATGCAACCTCATCCCCAATGAGAAGAAGAATGTTTGCCGATTCAGTTTCTGATAATAATGGAAACAGATTGCCCATGTCTTCCTCCTCTCAGTTAGGTACTGATCCATTAGAATCGTCTGAACCCGTGAGAGTTATTTGGGGTACTAACGTGTCTATCCAAGACTGTTCGAATTCTTTTAGGGATTTTCTTATGTTGTTCAAATATAAATACAGAAAGATCATGGACGAAAAAGAAGTTGAAGAGAAGGACAATGAGTTGTACTACATCAATTACTTAAATAACATGAAAGATCTAGGATTGCTTAATTTGAACTTGGATGCAAAAAACCTTTTGGCATATCCACCAACCAAAAAGTTGTACTACCAATTGATTAACTACCCTCAAGAAGTTATCCCCATCATGGATCAGACAGTTAAAGACTGTATGATCCAAATAGTGAACGACAATCCCGATTCTCAAGTCAACATTGATGATGTCGAAACTAATATCTATACAATTCGTCCTTATAACATCAACCTTGCAGAAAAGGGTATGAGAGAATTGAATCCTAATGATATAGATAAATTGGTAAGTGTCAAGGGTTTGGTTATCAGATCTACTGCAATCATACCTGATATGAAGGTTGCATTCTTCAAATGTAACGCATGTGGACATACAGTAGCAGTAGAAATCGATAGAGGTGTGATTTCTGAACCAACGAAATGCCCTAGAGAAGTATGTGGTCAAACCAACTCTATGATGCTTATACACAATCGGTCTTCATTTGCTGATAAACAAGTTATTAAGTTGCAAGAAACTCCCGATTTGGTTCCAGATGGTCAAACACCACATTCCATTAACTTGTGTGTCTACGATGAGTTGGTAGATTCTTGTCGTGCTGGTGATAGAATTGAAGTATGTGGTATTTTCAGATCGGTACCAGTAAGAGCTAATTCGAGACAGAGAGCCATCAAAAGTTTGTACAAGACATATTTGGATGTTGTCCATGTTAAGAAAATCAACAAAAAGAGACTAGGTGCAGATGTTTCTACTTTGGAACATGAAGTTAGTGAAAAAGAACAAGAAGTTGAACAAGTCAGAAAAATCACTGCAGCCGAAATCACAGAGATTAAAGAGATTGCCCAGAGAGATGATTTATACGAAGTGTTAGCCAGATCTTTGGCACCATCGATTTATGAAATGGACGACGTCAAAAAGGGAATATTATTGCAAATGTTTGGAGGAACAAATAAAACATTCAAAAAAGGTGGTAGATATAGAGGTGATATTAATGTTTTGTTATGTGGAGATCCATCAACATCAAAATCCCAATTGTTGCAGTACGTACACAAAATTTCACCAAGAGGGGTATACACTTCTGGTAAAGGTTCATCGGCAGTTGGTTTAACGGCTTATATCACTAGAGATGTTGACACCAAACAATTAGTTCTTGAAAGTGGTGCTTTAGTTTTGTCCGATGGGGGTGTGTGTTGTATTGATGAATTTGATAAGATGAGTGATTCAACTAGATCTGTGTTGCACGAAGTTATGGAACAACAAACAATTTCCATTGCAAAAGCCGGTATCATTACTACATTGAATGCAAGAACGTCAATTTTAGCATCTGCCAATCCAATCAACTCTCGTTATGACCCCAATTTACCAGTGACAGCAAACATTGATTTACCACCACCATTATTATCAAGATTCGATTTGGTGTACTTAATCTTAGATAAAGTCGATGAAAAGATTGACAGGCAATTGGCAAGACATTTGACAGATATGTATTTGGAAGACAGACCAGAGACTGTTTCCAACAGTTTTGTGTTACCTGTTGAATTCTTAACAGTATACATCCAGTATGCTAAAGAAAATTATAATCCTGTGATGACTGAAGAAGGTAAAAACGAACTAGTAAGATCTTATGTCGAGTTGAGAAAATTGGGGGAAGATGCTAGAGCATCAGAGAAGAGAATCACTGCAACAACCAGACAATTGGAATCGATGATCAGATTGTCAGAAGCTCATGCGAAGATGAGATTGTCGCACACTGTAGAGCTTATTGATGTTAAAGAGGCCGTTAGATTGATCAAATCAGCTATCAAGGATTATGCCACAGATCCTATCACTGGTAGAATCGACATGGATATGGTACAAACCGGTACGACGTTTGCACAAAGAAAGGTCCAAGAAGACTTGGGAAATGAATTGTTACGAATTATTGAAGATAATAACAATTTCATTCGGTTCAACGAATTAGCCATCAAGATCAATGAATCTGTGTCATTCCGAGTAGAGAACCATGAAATAAACGAAGCTATCAAACGGTTGATTCAAGAAGGTAAGGTTATTGAAACTGGTGATAGCCATAGAAGAACCATTAGAAAGATCTCCCTAGTATAGAGCTGCTGATTTGATATTTATTTCTCGTATGTAAAGAATTGTATTAATATAAAAGTAATATGTACAAAGATTAAAGAAAGCTTTTATTGTCGACTTGATCAATAGAACCCTCTACGTGTTTCTGTGCGTCTTCTTCTGACAATTTCAAGAAAGATTCTAGTTGTTCGTCCAACTCAATATCCAATACAGTATTATATTTATGCTTAGTTAAACTATTTGCAATTTTCAATTCTCCAGCCACATCAACTGGGTCACCATGACGTAACTTGTCGATTATCCCGTTCAATATATCCATCTTGGACTCGTGTGTTTGTGTCAATAGTTCAAACTCTTTTCTATGTTGCATTAGATCTACCATAAACGATCCAAATATAAAAGTAAGGAATAACGATTTGGCTACTGGAGTTCTAAGCATTTGAAAAATCCTTGGTTGTGGTCTGATATGTTTTGATATAGTAGAGTTAAACCTAACACCGATAGGTCTCGTAGTCTTTAGAGCATTCATATTGGCGTACTGAAATAAGCTAGAAATATTAAGCCAGAAGATCTAGTACAGAGATGGAATAGCTACATTGTAGTAGATTACACCGCGAAATTCGTGAACTTCCCGCCGCGTGTCGCCACATCACCGCGAACCCGACCTACTCCCTGAGGAATCTGTCACAAGAACACACTATTGTGTGCCGCGAAACAGTGCGATTACAACAATTTCATCAACACCACACCAATTACAAATCAATGGACTATGAAAGTACCCAAAGTGACTAGCATTGTTCTAGTTGTGGTGGCGTCGCTCACTTTTCTCAATTTTGTGTTGAAATATTACACTTATTTTGTGTTGATTGTGTCTTCAAAACAGGGTGGTGAAATCAGCCCTACTATAGCACAAGAAACTGGTGAAATTCCCCATCCTCATGAGTTGTACATTCCTCTTTTGACGTTTATTCCCACTAAATCGTCAGTATTACTTACCCCGTGGGTTCTTGTCACCAGCAGTTTTATTGAAGAAAACGTATTTGGACTATGCTTGAGTTTATTGGTGATCTTTTACTTGGGACGATACTTGGAAACTATGTGGGGAACCAAACAGTTTGCCAAGTTCATTCTTGTCATGGTTTTATCGACAAATTTGTCAATTTACATCTACTATTACCTCAGATCGTTTCTAACTACTCCAAAAGAAGTCCCTCCAGTTGTATTATCGGCCATGGGAATCAATATGGCACTACTAGTAGCAATCAAACAACGAATTGGCAATCATTACATGATTTTGTTCAAAGGAAACCTCCGAATTAAGGTCAAATACTTGCCATTTCTAATTGTGGTGGCCAGTTTCCTCCTCCAATTGATCAGTGAAGAGTTCAAAATCACCTGGCTACTCAGTTTTGTTGGCGTAGTAATAAGCTGGTCTTATTTGCGGTTTTTCAAATCCGTCACGAACGAATTGAAATCGTATTTGTTGCCGTTCTACGGGACTAAATCGCTTGGAAAGAAGAATGAATTACATTCATTGCACTTGGACACTGGCATAGTAAAAGGTGATCGATCCCACCACTTTGCATTTTACACCTTTTTCCCTCCACCAATTTCGTACGTCGTAAGGTTATTGTCGTCAATAATTTTCAATTTCTTTGCCAAGCATGGGTACTTGAACCCAGATGATTTTGGGTCAGAATTCGACGATGAACCCGATTATAACCAGCAGGACATCAACAACTTAAAATCACAATTTATTGGATTATCAACGTTAAAAGGAGCAGGAGACGTGGCTGCCATTCCTCAAGCAGCGCCAACTTTAAAAAAGATTTGGCATTGGTTGTCAAACCCCAATAAGTCACTAAACATAAAGTCCAGTATGGACAAAAGAAGGAAATTAGCATTAAGAGAATTAGATTGAATTTGCATGGAAGACATGCGTTGGTTATACAAGCTAATAATTAATTGCATTACATTTCTTTATGTAGTAATATCTAATCTAAACTTGTCGTAGGTTTCAAACCTTTGATCAAATATATTTCCTGTGAGCTATGCTATAGCAATGCAAGCTGACAAGTTAACTATTTGTCAGCTCACGGTTGTTTTCTTGTTCCTTAAGACTCCGCTTAATATACCCAAGTAACAAGTCACCTCTATCGTACCAGAACTTGTCAGGATTCAAATCCCAAATGTTATACACCAACTTGATATTGTTCATTAAATACTCCACTTGCTTGTAGTTTTTCACACTCATCCATTCTTTAATTGAGAATAAATACCAGATAGACGATTTACGGAACCTCGTCAATCCTGCAACTTTGGAATTTGCTGGTGCAAGTAGTTTATTGGGGTTTTTGTAGTATTCGTCAGTGTCTTCGGTATTTTCTTCTTGTTCAGAAATGTTTTCATCATCTTTCAAGGTTGTAGGGATTTTGTGGGTAATATTAGTTATGATCACCTCGTTGAAATCAATCAATGTTCTGTCTGGTAAATAAACGCATCTCCCAAATGAGTATCCTATACGTTCATATAGTATAGCTTTTATGATTTGTGACAGTTGGTTCTTTGCAATTAAATGTTGGTCAAATTCATAAATACAGGTTCCGAGGTACTTTTCTATCAAATCGTTCCACCAGTTACTAATATTGTAATAGTTTGACATGCATAATAGTAATTCAACAACAATGATCAATGTCCGCAAATTGTAAGTTTTCAAATTCAACCTTGACACAAACGTATATGATAAATTGTCCATGTAGGGCTCAATTATATCATGCCTTATTTTCCGCAACATATTCTTATCGGGAATGTTTTGAGGAGTAACTTGTTGTGTTTGTGCTAGAAGTAATGAAACCATGCACATTTCTTGAGTAGATGCAACATAAGCCCAGGCCTTGTCGTTGATATAGTCTTTTTTAATCAAATCGTAGGTAGCATATGCGTATTTGAAATCCTTCAAAATTAACGACCAGTCGGCCAACTTTCTTATTGTTTGTTCTGGAGTAGATTTGTAGTAGAAACTTTCCTGGTAATTGAAGTTTCCTGTTGGGTTATCTGAGGAACTATTGTTCGAATTGAAGATTTTTTTGGAAGCCAGAAAAAACCGGTTGGTTATAGACTTCTTTGGCTGTAGTACTTGATCATCCCATGCTCGTATTTTTGTTTGCATGTGTGGTATTAAATGTTTAGAGATGAATTCGTACAATTTATTGCGCAACACTTTATCGATTGATTTGGGAATATTCAAGTGGGTTGCTCCGGTGGCATTTTTAGATTGCTGCTGAAGTGTCAACCGTTGTAAATCCTCCTGAATGGTGGAGTTTTCACTTAGATTGACCTTGATGAATTTCGTTACATCGTCGCGGGCTTCGGGTAATGGTTCAGAATCAGCAATAGGAATCACCGTAGAATATATGTTTAAATTTGCTTTGATCTGGTTCTGAAACTGGGTGACGTCGTTCAATGAAGTCTGAGATTCTTGATAAATAACAAACACATGGACTAGCAAATCGTTAATCTGGAAATATTTCGGAAAAGAAGAGTTTCGGAAGTTGACAATCAATGTCCGTAAATCTTGTAATGAGCATGATTCATAATCAACGACGAAGATTTGCAGAATTGGATGATTGAATGTTTCAAACGGCACCAATTTATTGGAAATGATGATCTTGTTGAATAATTTTAAGTACAAGTCGTCGTTATCAGCATTTGTTGACAATTGGCGAAGCAAAAGCTCCAAACTTGTTATGGAAAACAACTGACTGGAATTGGCAGCAACTAGGTCCACCAACGTTGAAAGTCCTGGTTCGAATCGTACAGGAAAACTTGGATAATTCTTGGTTATTAATTGGTTATTGATGATTTTGAACGATTGGTTAGGGATCGAATACTTTGCATTGTTTCCGTATGGCTTTAAAACTTGAAGAACGGAGATTTCGTCGTTGTTTAATAGTTTCTGGAAGACCGCATCTGCATTGTTGGTAGACTGAATGGAGATCAACGGCGAGTATGTGTGATGGAGCAAGTGCTGTCTTGATGTATACGGGTCCAACCCAAACGGATAGTCCATTGTTGCAATGGCTAGCGGTCAGACTATAAGGAGAGCCGTGGTGCAATGGGTGTAGCAAAAGGATCTAGAGAAGTAATGATACACAGAATGAGAAATGTCAAATGCGTCTGTAGCCCCACGACTTGGACCTAGCTACGGCGGACCGGTGTCGTGGTACGGGCCCACTGTACCGCGAGCAAAGAATCGAACCTATGCCGTACTCCAGTACGGTATATTTGAACTAGGAACGATTTGGTATCACGAAGCTGGTACAAGTGTGGTGGTGCTGTGAGAAACCACAGACCCAATTGTGCTGTTATATACTACGGGTAGGGTGATCTGCTAAATGACAGAATACGAACGGAAAATAAATTGTTTAGCTTCGTCATTAGCATTATAGCACTGTGCATATTGCACGATAGATTATTATCACGCTATACTGTTGAATTACCCTATGAAGCTAATCCATTACAACGATACAAACACTATGATTTTATAACAGCATACGTTCCTAATATTATACTCGAAAAATTCTGTCTACAATGGAAATCGACTCATGACGATATGCTCTTTCTAAACCGTATGGCTGCAATGCCTATACACCACCACTGGAACTGCACTTTGAACACAGCAACTATGCAAGTAACTACTAGTCAGTTGTCACAATAACACTAAAAGCTACAATAACTCTGCAAACTACAATTCCATTACAAACCACCACTACTCGCAACCAGAACCAGCCCACTCTTAACCCTAATTCCTCCTGACAGCAGCCTCATGAGTAAAGTCCTTGATACTATAAATATTATTGCATCCTGTACAGTACGTCTGCAACCCTAACGACGTAAACAGCCAAGTTTCAGGCACTGTCATGTCGAAGGAGGTGGTTGCAGTAATACTCTCATTATTGCTATTTCAGGCTGGTCCATCTATCTAGAGTTCCTTTTCCGTTTCACCCATAATTATTCACTCCTCTGTCCGTCTCTCCTTTAACTCATCTCTTATACGGCGCTACCGTGTTTACTAAATCAATTACAACCCGAACCTCATGAACCCGCCGACCACAAACACTTGGCAATCACACTTGGTGAACACCCGCTATAAGCGTGAGATAACCTTCTATGTGATTCCAGAACCATTTCTACGAGCTCTGGCTCACCTCTACCGAATTGATTTTGAAAGAAAACCGCTTTCCTATTTGGGACAAACTGTCAACAAAGGGACCTTAGCACCCATTCAAACTACACCCATCAGAACAATGACACAAAGTACACAGACGCATGTCGCGAGAGTGTGCCAGTGTCTAAGTAGAACGTTCGGTCTGGTCTCGTGTAGGATCAAAAATTTTGCCAAAATTCACCTCGATTCTCGCATCGTGATTGCATAAAGGCCATGTAGAAATTATCATGTTTGAATCAAAAATTTATTTATTTACGTTTCGTTATACATAGTAGCTACACCGCGGCTTCGCAAAAACACTAGTTTGGCCACAGCATTTCGCTATTGTTGGTTAGTTCATCCAATCGCAACATCAAATTGCCCATCTTGTGGTATCGTATCACTTTGTTATCGTCCTATTTCCACAGGTGGTGATCTAGTAGTAAATTTTACATTCCTTTAATCATTTCATACCATTATACTACTACGTATTACAGGCGATTTTTTTACGTTTCGAGTGTTTTCCATCGATTTGCTGATTTATTCCTATCGTTTTTCCACTATTTATCTATCTGTTCTATTATTGGATTATGAGAGTAGCGGTGTTTCTATATTTATGTGCCCTTGTGACAGCATTACTAGAACCGATAGACCATCCCCAATTGGACTGGAAACTGTTTGGAAATAATTTGGGGTTATTTGGAGACTTCAATAGTGTTTCGATCTACAGGTATGTCAACGACTCCTTCATAGAATCAGACAGTGATACCAGTAAATTGTTTCTACGGAACCTATCGAGTAATAGCAACTTACCAATCGGCCAGTTTAATGGTGCAATCACTCAGTTGTTGCCGGTTTCCGAAGATACAGTTTTGGTGCTGGGAAATTTTACTCAGTTCAATAACCAAGATATTCAGTCACCTATAATATATAACTTAACGGGAGAAGAAGTGACTCAAATAATACTGCCATCAGCATCAAAACGTGATGATTTGCCGTCAGTAAATGGAACTGTCACCACTGTTTTTATCGACAACGATTTGGTGTATATGGGTGGAGATTTTGTGTTTAACAATACCTATTCTGCCGCAGTCTATAACATGACTTCCAAGCAATTATCAAGTCTACCATTTCGTGGTTTTGGTGAGAATTCAAGGATTAATTCAATACAAAAAATCTTTGATGAGAGTGACAATGATGTGAACTCGGGCTCTATCGTATTTGGGGGACAATTCAACACCTTAGGATTCAAAGAGTTATTAATTCATAATATCACGTCAAACTCTACCAAAAACCATACAAATACGACCAACCTTACTTCAATCATAACTGCTGAACAGCAAATCTCTTTGAAACATGGCACCTTTACAACTGTCAATGGAGGTAAAGGTGACCCAAAATCATTAATTTGTCCTAAAGATAACGGTTATTGGTCCGTTTTGGCTGGAGAAGGTGGAGAATGGTCAGTTGAATTACCAGACGCAATGAAAGGTTTGGTACCATCGAAAGCACGTTTGTATATTCCAGATTCGCCAAATTCTGCCAAATTTTTCAGAATTTACACTTATCCTAATAATGGTATCATGAATTTATCATACATTGATCCAGAGACTAACCAGCTTTCCTATTGTGACGCATGGTGTCCGTTACAAACCGTAAATGATTTGAAGAAGCAAACTACCCACAACCTCAACAACATGAGTGAAAGTAATAATGTCACTAACTTTATTGATGAATTTGGTAGTTATACCAGCTACTACAATGCTTCAACAAAGACACGAACACTTGGATATGGGAATAACTACCAAGAATTTGCTTTCAAAAACCAGATTGGTGTTGATAGAGTAGGTGTCACCATTGTTGACTGGTATGGTGATGAGGGTGCGTTATCTGGATTTGAATTGTATTCTGATTCGATAGAAGTATACGGTAATGAAACTTTGAATGCACCCAATTGTGATAGCGATGAGGATTCTTCCACTAAGAACGAAGCAGCAATCGTCTCTGGAACATGGAAATCAGTACAATCTTTAGTGAATTCAGTTCAAAATACTGATTATATGGTTTCTCAAGACACGAACACAGAAATTATCGTGTACCCTAACATAACTTACTCTGGGTATTATTCGTTAATTATGACCACACCTGGTTGTATTGCTGATAATTCCTGTGATCGCAGATCAATAGTTAACGTCACCTTGGTTGACAGTGAAGGAAATGCATTGACCACTAAATTGATTTACCAAAACAATGATTATGACAAGTTTGATTACTTATATTACGGCCATTTGAATGGTAGTGTTGAGGATCTAGGAAAAGTTCGAATCGAAGTTTCTCGTTACGGTTCTATAACTGAAAATGATGCCACTCCTTGGACAGTCATGGACAAAATTGTTGCAAACATTGTATCTTTGGATCACTATTTTGACAAGAACTCTACCAATTCAACTCACAATAAAACATCAACCAATTATGAACTCACCTACATCAAGTTGAATGGTTTGTTTGAATACTCACTTGCCAATTTCACAACCTTCAACGAGTCAAAAGTAGTTTATCTGGATGGAAATATGACGAAATTGAATCCGGAAAATAAATACGTTGGAAATTCGACAATAAATATTCTCTCTGGTGAGTTGGCAAATACATCCTCGATTCAAAAGCTTCAAATTGCTCAAAGTGGGAATAATCACAACTTGTTAATTCTAGGGAACTTTGAATCTGACAGTAGTAATTTAACGCTACTGAACAACAACTTGGTAACATTAAATTTAGCTGGTTATGACACCAGAAGAAATGAGTCTGATACTACAGTTCTCAATAAGCGAGACGCATATATGAAACTTTTCAAACGAGATGATTTATCGATTTATGGCACGACGTTCAATAACCCTGTTGAAAGCATCTATGATTTTGAAAATCAAATTGTTTTCTTGGGAGATTTCACAATTGAAGGAAATGACAGCAAGTTATTTGACCTTTCTAACGATAATAAGACAACGAACTCTATAAGTAATATTGCATTTTACTCCAATAAGGAATGGTACGGGTTGGGTAACAATGGTTCGATAGCATTTGATCAAATGACAAATGTAACAATTGACAACAATAATTACATTGTATTTTCACAATCCGCTGCCAATTCGACTTATGAAACCTGGGATAGTACCAATAATAAATGGGTAACTGAGCCCAAGTACCAATTGAAAATTAATCAGGCCTTGAACCTTGGTGAAGCACAACAAATCCTTGGTGGACTGTCGTTCAAGATCATGGACTATTATGGTGTGGACCAAGCCTTTGTCACAAATAACTCAGTGACCGGTTATGATTTCAATGTCACGGATGGTTCATTTGATATCAGCAGGTCGTATTATATTAATGAGACACTAAGTGTAATTGGTGGTACGTTCAAGTCGAATTCATCAGTCACAAACGTCGGTTTCCTTAGCAATGGCTCATCCACATCCTTATTTCCACTACATGGTGATATCAGTTGGGGAACATCCAATGAAATTGAAACGTTGTTTGTGAATTCTGGTCAAGAAGCATTGTACATTGGAATGAACGGTACCATTTCGGTCAATAGTGCAAACTATACGGGTGTGGTAATTTACGATTTGCTTAGCAATGAATTTAAAGACGTTCAACCACCTTCATTATCTAACGATGATGGTTCTCCTATTGAGGTAAATGCCATTGTCCAGTATGATAATGGAGGTAAATTATTGGTAGGTGGAAAATTCACGAAGGCAGGTTCCTTTGATTGTAATGGGTTATGTATATATGACCTAAATGCTACCAGATGGATAGACCCATCAGCTAATAGCAGTGGATTATCAGTTTCAGGTACAGCTACTGATATAAGATTTTTTGAGAAGAGCCAAGTTTTTATTAGTGGAAACTTCACCATTGACGGTGACCACGTCAACTTTGTGACCTACGATTTTGATAATGGGAATTTTGACACAATATCTTCGTTGGATTCGTTAGGATCTGACAAGGTAGTGACAAAGTTCATAATTCAGGATAGTGACATTAATACTAAAATGATTGCATATGGTGCAAATTTTATTTCAGGATTTGATGGCTCCAATTGGGAAAGTATAGATCAAGAGATCGTATTTGATTCCAATACTACATTCAATGATATCAAATTGTTAGATTTAGCAAAAGCAAATGCGAACGGAACCTATTTTGGCTCCAAGCATATACTAGCCTTAGCTGGCCGGTTCGAATTGAAGAAATATGGTTTAGTTAATGTTGCTCTTTTTAATGGATCAAATTGGACACCGTATATCTATGCTGAAGCAGACAATGGAAATATTGGAGAGATAAAGTCATTGCTTATTAATGACAGGTTTGGATTTCTCTCATCTCAAGACGTCAATACTAAATCAAAATTGAGTAGAGGTAAAGTGGTTGGTATTTCGTTGGCATGTGCATTAGGCTCCACTACTCTCCTAGGACTTTTGTACTTGATTCCTTTCTATGCATTGCTTCGGAAACAAAATAATGAGCACCAGTTCCAAAGAATCAATGAGAAAGATCAAATGGACGCAGTTAACCCCGGGGACTTGTTGGAAGAAATAGATATTCAAAGACAAAAATAGTTTTACTTCATACCGTTTAGATATAATTTAGTTAATACATTTATAATTTATAAATTTTGATATGGGTAGAAGTAGAGTTGGTCCTAATATCCTGGTTGAAGATCAAATGTTAACTACAGTGAAGATATGATAAATAACCTATCTTGAGATTTTATTTAGGTTAACCAATACTTTCTATTTGACAATATTTTGGTAATCAGTTATTAATAGAGCCATATTATTATGTTGGGTGTATGGTTTCTATATTTCCTGATTTCTCTTTCATTTAATTTGTTGCAAAACGGTTCTCACAAAAGTATGCAGCTGTATTTATGGTGTCAGATATTTTCACTAACCGAAGATTTATTTTTGGACCGCTTGAACCACTTTCTGGGTATTAGATGCTTCACTGATACGACCAGAAACCGAGTTTATCCCTTTAATTTACTAGTTTCTACAGTGTATATCTTTATTTGTACATAAAATAACGCTACTCTATACGTAGTCATTAATTTTCTTGTGATGAATGTCTCTGTAAGCCATCATCATCATCATCTATATCAAATAATCGAGAATCTGGTTCTGATTCATTTGCTTCGACATTGTCTGTTATTTCTTGCTCATCGGTGAAATCATCATATTCTGGCGATATTCCATTAGTTGCATCTTCCAATTCTTCCTCGTAATTATCGTGGAATTCACCAAATAAGTCTTCTTCTTCGTCTTCTAAATGTGGTACGCTCACATAGTTTCGATTGCCCGGTGAACGGCGGAAGATTCTCGATGTGATTTTATCTAGTAACATTCTTTCAACCTTTCTAATTACTTTAAAACCTCCATATATTCCAGCAGCAGCAACAATACCTCCTCTCACAATTTTGTTGACGACTACATCGACTTGATTATTTTCAACCGGTTGGAAATCATCTTCATCGCCACCGAGTCTAATCTGTCCAAACCGTTTAAATCCACCATTCCGACGAATTCCTCTATCATACACAAACCAGGTAACGAAAATGGTAATCAAAAGCGGAATACCAAATACTATCCAGGCATTACTCTTATTAATGTCCCTACCATAGTACTCGTTAAACTGTTTTTCCTTTCCAGGACAAGGTTGAGCATCCCATGAATCAAAGTTCTTCCCACCCACACATGTGGACAATGGAATTTTTCTATATCCAGTTGGTTGGAAATATTGGAATGCACCTTCTTTGCTACACATATTTGTTTTCCGGTCTTCTGATGACAAACCCTTAACCAATTTACAGGTATTATCGTTGTCTCTGTAGAAATTGTAGTCACACTCATAGTCTCTTCTTGTACAAGTACAGTTTCTTGTTACTTTGAAACCTTCCTTGAGTGGTGCACTTCCAATGAAACAGTCATTATGACCAATAGCACGTCTCAAATACTTAGCTTCATGTCCAAACAAACAATCGTCTGGTGAATTTGGATGTGACGGAGACCAGAATTCGTAGTCATCATGGTCTGGTCTATCTAAGTCTAACTGACATTGACGTTGGTAAATATTGCTAAAGTCAATTGAAACAGCACGAGTAGATTTATCAGAAGGTGATTCAACAAAGATCACAAACTTCGTTGATGTATCAGATGGGGATGTTGCTAAGTCAAGAACCTTAACTTTCAGTTCAGAAAACTTGTAGTCAATCCAAGTATCACCCTCGTCTAACGAGTATGCAATTGAATCCGTTTCCTCGGCTGATGCGACAAGAACTAGGATTGTTCCTCTATCACCAAATTCCCACATATGTGGGGTACTTTTGACTTCTTTCCAAGTAACTCCTCCATCACGAGAAAAGAAGGTGGAACCCTCCGATTTGTCAGTCAAGTAATCTCCAACGTTACCTACACCAAACAACAATCCCACAGCTGAAGTTGATGAAAATGTGTCTCTATAGTCTGGTCTCTCCGTAAACCCATGTAAATTCAAAGAACATTTCTCTAGAGACCTTCCATTACATTTGTATTCGTTTCCATTGGAATCAATTCTAGGTGGTGTCAAATAAGACCATTCTCCCCCGTCGTTGTGTGAAATTTGAGTTTTCAATCTTTTCTTATCTGAAGTTATAAATCCTTTGTTAATGATGATTGTACCTTCAATTTCATCAATTCTATCATAGTCAACAAATCCCGCACCATTTCTGTTCACTTCGTCAACAGAGAGAACGTAAAATGTCCCATTGAAATTGGACTTCAACAATGCACCATTCTCCTTTCCATCTTCATTATTGGTGGTAACATGCATAAAGATTGCATGGGTTGCCGAGTCCAAAATTGTGTATGCTTGGTGAGCTTCAACATGCAAGTCTGCTGGGAAATCAGCATCAGCAAACGTTTCACCATCAACAGTTACTTGAGCAACTAACGAGTTATGTTTATCATCAATTGCAGCTACAACAACAAACTTCCCTGTAATGGCAAAACCAACCATATGATCGACAACTTTTTTAAATTCACTACCGGTTTTTGGTGCTGACATCAACAGAATTCTTCCACTACTATTGTCAAGAACTGAGCAGAATACAAGGTCCTTGTTCTTATCCAGCTGTGATTCCAAGTGTGGTCCCACAATTTCACAGTGAACAACATTTTCTTTCAATTTGTGGAAACTTTCTCCATTGTTTTCGGTGTAGTACGCTGTACTTGTTGAACATGCACTGCTTTCGCATCCAAACCAGATGAACCTTTCGCTATCAGTTTTATGGAAGCTTATCAATTTCCTGTTACCAGGTCCTGTGGGAACTTCTCTTCTACGGAATGTATCACCACCATCGTCTGAAATATAGATCACTTCTCTGTCTGTGGTTAAAATCACCTTTCCAGAAGTGTAGCCACTGTAGATATTCGTAACCTTTTCCGGAACTGGAACCCTTACAAATGTGGCCCCTTCATTATTCGATGCATAAACAATATTTTCTGATGTCAAAAGCAAAATGTTTTCACTGGGGTTCGTTCCGTTTGATACTGAAGAGTATGTAAAGTAAGAAACAGTACCTTCAAAATCGTTATGTTTAGAAATGATAGCTTGCTCTTTGTCTGACTTGTCGTCGCCATCAAGGACGTCTGCGCACTTGAATTCATTCATGGAAACAAATTGGTTTTCGGACTTCTTCAATTCACATTTGTTTCCCTGAATCAAAACTTTGTCGGGAATCTTTATGACCTTTTTATTTTCAGCAGAACAGATCTTCTTAATAACTGGGTAGTCTGGTATGCATGCACCTTTTCCTTTTTCAGACATTTTGAACCCAGGAGCACATTCGTAATCGGTTTCAGTGCATTCGCAAGTATCTTCATCAGCAACTACATCTTCAAATAAGTTCCGTACTAAACATTTGGCATCTTGCTTTCTTCTTCTGAACTTTTCCTTGAATCCGTATAAGCAAACCAGTTTTCCGTCTTCATCCAAACGGGAATATACTTCTTCGAAATCAGAATTTCCACATTTTTTACCACCAAAAGCATCACTAAAATCAACCGTGTAGAAAACTGATTCTTTTTCGCCAATTAAACCGTTGAAAACAAATCTTGTAGAACTTCCATCAGTTGTGGTGGTAACTGTCAATGGTCTAATAGCTTGTTCGAGCTTTTCTTCATTCCAGGTTTTACCTTGATCTAAAGAATAGTAGAGAACATCAACTCGTTTATGCTCCTCGCCAAAGTATGGAACTGCGAGTATAATGTTGCCTAGATCCCCAAATGAGAAATGACAAGGTTGATCTATTGCCAAATCCCATGATGCTCCACCATCTCTTGATACCCAAGTCTTTAAATCATCAAACCCTTTCTTTATATATTTCCCTTTGTTACCAACTCCCATTAAGATTCCTGGAGTTGGTCCTGTTACAAATTTTCCTTCTCCATTCATTTCATTAGGTGAAACTAGATGTAACGAGCATCCATCAGATAATTTACAAGAATCATCATTGTTGACCTTTAACAAATCCCAACTTTTTCCGTCATCAAATGAGTGAAAAGATTTAACTCTCCCTTCTCCAAGAACAATATCCAAGAAATCTTTATCACCATTTTCGGCTTCTTCTGCTACATTGGCGATCCAAGCTCCCTTGATGGTTTGAACATCCTGAATTGCACCTCCATGAATCCGTTCCAAAATCTTGTTAAACTTCAACCCTGTGGAGTCTGTCGAATACAAAGTGGTCAACGAGCCACCATTCATGCTGGAATACTCCATAACAGCCAAGAACAAAGACTGTGGTGAGTGAGCTAAAAACGAAATCACACCATTGTGAGATTGAACCTTAAAATCTGCTTCGTTAAAATGTTCTCCATCTTTAGAGATAAGGATTCTAACTCTGGATTTTGCGTTGAATTTATCACTTTGTATCACGGCAATCAAAAACGTTGAATCTATCAAAAGCTCAAGAATATTTCCTGATTGGAACGATTCTGGGTCCACTACCTTGCTACTGGAAAAAAAATCATCAGATACCAAAACCTCAGATTTCGTAATATGGCCATGTGAATTCTTGACGTCTCTAGTACAATAGATAGTCGATTCTTTACCTGGTTCAAATAACTTATCCAGCTTTGCAAATAAGCACGTCTTACCGTCGATTGACAATTTCGTAGGATTTGACCTAAACCCATTTTTAGAATAGTAAATTCGAGTTTCACAGTTTCTTCTGCTTGTACAATGATAGTACTGAAATAAAACCAAATCTTTGTTCTGCTCGTTTATAGATATACTAGGAGACAAAAGTTCCGAGTCTTCGGTATCAATTTCAAACTTCGACCACGACTTCCCTTTGTCATTGGTCACAAAATGGGTTTTACCTTCTGAAAACGCAAATCCTCTGTCTTTGTAGTATGGGTCCAAGTCGACCCACACGATTTTCTCCTTTTCCATTTCTTTGACTTTTTGAAATTTGATTCCATCATCAAATGAGATCTCAAGCATACTATCTCTCAACACCACAATGTTTGGTGAATCGTCGAAATAGATCAATTCTCTGGCAAATTCACCATGCTCGGACTTCGTTATCTTGGGGTGGAATTCCCCCACCACCAATACAAACAAGTACGAGTATAACACCCAATTCCAAATACAGAATTGTCTCGTCATACCAAATGACACCGGTTTATACTTTTATTATTCCTAAAGACGAATATATGAACAATTATATTTCTACTTATCTGGGGCACATTTGAACGATATGGCTGGCGCACTATATGCCGTGTCAACCCCACCGACGGGCACCCCTATGGCACACAGCCATGGCGGTGCGACATGGCGGTAGCAAAATTAGGGGAACTTGTAGCACCATAATTCGTGGTTTCTGAGCAAACGTTATATGTCAAGTTACTGGGGATCTATACTGCAGTTGTTTTATATGGTTTTGTTACGCACTTCCGCTTAGAATAAGACTTCAATTGTCTTTAAAATGAGAATTGTGTTTCCATCAACCAGTATGAATGCTCTCATCTAATGGCCCCATACTTGAACCTCGTTCTGGGTACTGACACGTGTATAATTGTAGCTACGATGACTTCGAACGCATAATTGGTAGCCTATTGTAGCGCTTCAGGGCTCCACGAGTCTGGGATCATAAACTAGTCCGAGGAAATTATGGCACTTGTTCACTTTGATATAGGCATTAACGTCTTCATTCGTCATATCCGAGCTGTACTTGCCCAAATTAAACGTGTACGACATGAGACTGGACATGAACTTGTCTTTATCGTTCAATTGAATTCGTATAATAGCAAGCAAACCGCGATTTTGAAGCACATCAAAGTGGCTAGCCTCTCCTACAAGCCCGTATAGCTTTCCTAAGCTCGCGAGAATGATCGTTTTCCACACCACTTTGTCAATTATGGACTCATTCTGCAGCACTGGCTGGATTTCACTTAAACTACTGTCAGGGACACTGGATTGTTAGTATATACTTGTTTTAATTCCAAAAGTAGCCCACGTACATTTCCAAGCTCATATACGCCCACTCATCAGCCTTCACTGATCGCGTTGCCGTATTTTCGCTATTGCAAGACCCCATCGTGTGCTTTGTCTAGCTAGTGTAGCTTTGTTATTTATCGCGATGAGCAAAACATAGATTTTCTAGATAACAGTCTTAACTGTGGTGCACGTCAAATTCAATAAATACCATGAAAATGTCGTATTCATAGGATCTGAAGGTGTAGATGTGCCATTTTGTTGTATGCCTTGTTCAAGATTCGGAAGTGTTAGTCTGTGATGGCGATATCTGGATCTGGATGTCGCAAGACGATTCCTGAGTAGACTCCTGGCTCTCACTATCAATGCTATGACGACCAATAGTGCCCTGATTTGAGTCGAGCGACAAATTGCGTGTATTCTTCTTATGTTGGAAATACCCTGGGTCGTTTCTCTTGCTTGGAACAAACGCATCAGAATACGGGTTATAGGTATTGGTTACATTGTCATACTTAAACGCCTTGTCAGGACTGGGGATTCTGAAATTCGTTGAACTCGTATTATTATGGTTTCTGGAAACAGTCAGATATCCTAAACTGACGCAGTTTAGATCTGTTGTCCTACCTCCACAGTACACTCTACCCTCATCCCGCCCAAAGTAACTATTGCTATTCCCACGATCTCGAAGCCGTAGTGGTCTAGCACCTGGTGGAGCCGGCATCCCTACCTCGACAAAAACAATAACGGACCCCGGCGGGATGTCAAAGCCAGAAACTTGAACAAAATCATGAAATCCAATCCTGCTACTGGGCCAGTAATTGTATAATTTGTGTTCCAATTGAGCATTTTTTCTGGAGATTTTCAACAACTCGTTGTCCCTGACGGTAACTTTTCCCTCATGCCGCAATTCCATTAGCTCCTCCACTTTATAAACATATTTTTTGTCCTTGTTCATAATGGCTGCAAAAAACGTCATGGCGTTAAGCTATTTTTTCCAATGTGCGTCTTTGGTGCAAATTTCACTATACTGAAAAGACAACAATCTTCGCCCAAATTAAAACTCAAATTTTCCAACTCATTTCCGTCCTAACCAATTTGGAGTCTCAGCACTTCTCATAACCAACTTCTGAACCGCTTATTCCCGTTTCTTCTTATCATCAACTTTCTAAGTTCAATGCCTGTATATAACCTAGAAGTTCACCAAATCTTGCGATGAACTAAAGAAACGCAACCATTCAACCCAAGCGAAAAAACACGTCATGGGCGATTGGGAGGCAGTGACCGATGATGAAGGTCGAGTCTATTACTATAACGCAAAAACATTGGAGACCAGTTGGACTTTGCCCGAAGAAACAGCAAGTGTGTGGCAGACTTATACTACTGATGATGGGAAGCAGTACTACTACAATGAAAAGACAAACGAGACTACGTGGGAGATGCCAGACGAGCTAAAAAAGAAGAATTCAGAAGCAGAAGAATCTTCTGTAGCGGAAAACGTTGAGGTGCCTGTGGAAACCAGCGAGGTTGACCAAGAGTTAGCCAGTAAACCAGTACAAGCAGAAGTGTTGATAGAGGCAGAAAAATTCGATTCTGTTGCCGATGCCGAGAAGGCATTTGTTGCAATGCTTGAAGAAAATGGTGTAGACTCGACGTGGTCATTTCAAATGGTCATTTCCAAGTTCATAACCAACCCAATATATTGGTCAGTACCTGACTCGTTAGATCGAAAACGGTTGTACGAAGAGTACCTTGAGTCCAAGTTCAAGCAAGAAATCGCTAACAAGAGTTCATTGATAGAGAAATTTGAAACCAATTTCAAGAATGTTCTCCAAACGTACCATTCTCAGGGCAAACTCGATTACAACACTAGATGGATTTCCGTGAAAAAGCAACTTATAGAACAAGATAACCCCATCTTCAAACACTCAATTTTGTCAGACAAGGAGATCACTGACATTTACTACAAATATATTGCCGATTTACGACAAAAACACGATGAAGAAGTGGAAGCATTGAAGACACAGGCATTATCTGAATTGGAATCGTACTTAACACAAGTGAATCCAGTATTAGTAGAGGATTCCAAGAGTTTTGAGAACCTATACGAGAAATTGAAGCAAGATTCGAGGTTTCAGGCCAACAAACACTTTGATAACTTGAATAAATTGGACATTTTGCAAATGTACGAAACCAAGATCTTGCCGAAATTAATAGCCAAGATTAAAGATGAAATCAAGCATGAAGAAGAGATAAACTACAAGTCTGACAGAAAGGCACGGGTGAACTTCGAACGGTTTCTCAAGACATTACCACTCAATGCCATGTCACGGTTTGAAGACTATCTTAATGATTTTGAAAAAGAGGATTCGTTTATTGAGTTATGTGGACGAAACGGATCAAGTGCCATTGAGTTATTCTGGGACATTGTTGATGAGAAATACCGGATTCTTAAGCTAAAGAGCGATTTGGTCCATGGTGTTCTAATAGACTTGACGAAAGCTGACCCCAAAAACAACAAGTTATCGCAATTCTACGCTACTAAAGACAGTTTTGTTGAGAAACTTACCACAGTAGATGACGAAAGGCTAAACATTCTCGAAATAACAGCTGAGGAAAACTCAGAAATCGATCTCATATATGATCTTTTGAAGCGAGAGTACCACAAACAAGTAGAACGAGAGAATTCAAAGTACCACCTCGAGATCCAGAAAGCAGAAACATACTTTGTCGACTGGCTCAGCAACCATTTCCGCAACGACGACGCATTCAACATCATTACAGACAGCAAAGATGCCGGTGCCAGAATCAACCTCGTCAGAACAACAAGCGACGCCAACAGTGACCACTACGAGCTTGTAGACCAAGACACAAACGTCACTGTGGTACAAGATATGCCAAAATTTACTCCTATCAAAAGGCTTATAGAGTCTCACTATGAGCACGAAAATCCCGAGGCCATCACCACCGAAACAACTACAGTGGTCCAGAGAGTTCTACAACGGTTTGTGACTACTATAAACGACCAAAGCACGAGAAAGAGAGATCGAGACGAAGACTCTGCCGTGCCAGACGGAGGTAAACGGGCCAAAACTGAAGAAACGACAAAACCAAAACCAAAACCAAAACCAGTTTTACTAAACTACTGAGCCCTCCGAATCCATCTACCACCACTCCCGCGGTGCGCAATGGCGTTTTCGTGGTGCAATTGACGAACTGAAGCCAAGTGGGCCATGTCATGAAATTGTCGTGCAGGCTCCAATTGGTTCCAACTATGTTACCATAGACGAAATATAGCTAGTATTCTGAATATACATCCGGCGACGAATTGGCAGTAAAATTGTATAGAAGCCACGGGGAATAACAGCGTGTCACAATCATTGAAACCATATTTGACTGCGGTGAGGTCGTCGTTGATGGCGGCCATCTGCTTGGAGGATTTTTCATCGCAGTTAGTCGAAAGACACAACCGGCCAGAAATCGAGGTGGATAACAGTCACAACCCCGAGTTGATTTTGAACCCCATGGTGATAGCCAGAAACGAGAATGAAAAAGTGTTGATTGAGCCATCGGTCAATTCGGTCCGGGTATCCATCAAAATCAAACAAGCCGACGAAATCGAGCAGATTCTTGTCCACAAGTTCACGAGATTCTTGACGTCGAGAGCAGAAAGTTTCTTCATTTTGAGAAGAGTCCCCATCAAGGGTTACGATATCTCGTTTTTGGTGACAAATTTCCACACTGAGCAGATGTTGAAGGACAAATTGGTGGATTTCATCATTGAGTTCATGGAGGATGTCGATAAGGAAATCAGTGAAATGAAGTTATTTTTGAATGCCAGAGCTAGAGTCATTGCTGAGGCCTACTTGACTCCCTTCGATTAGATTATGTACGTTAATGAATAGGAATTGCAACGACAGTGTAGAACTCAAGTGGATGATACGTTGTAACACAGCCAGGGACCCAGAATAAACTCGTATTTAAACACTTGAGCAAAATCTCTTAGCTAGATCAAACCTTTTACTCAATTTAAACTCTTTAGCCAGTTCTCTTTATCCTCTTGATTACAATCGTTTGCTTTACACTTCGTCTGTTCTCCAGTTTATGTCGTATTACCATGGCTGGGTCCAATTTACACTTATCATTACATACTATACACGATTACGTCTGTCGTTGGTCGTCAACTCCTGATCCCGTCGAGTTGGTCGACGCTTTACGGACAATGTTATTTCTGTCCGGCGAAATATTTGGTTGCTGGTTCATTATTCTTGGATGTTTGATCATTTCTTTTGGCGAAAGGCTTTGGGTTGATTGAGGAGAGTTGCCGTAATTGGTGCCGGTTCTTGACACTATCAGATTGTTGGGCGATTGCGCTTGGTGAATGTTGGATGTCGACATTGTTTGTGGGGAATTGTATGCTGATCCGTCGTTGGAACCGTCCTGATGGTTCCGTGACTGGAGTGACGTCTTCCGTAAGAGTTGGTTCTGTGGGGGTTTTCCACTATTGTAGGACGACAGCATTATTTGCGAGTTTTGTCCATAGTTGAGTGTTTGGTCGACGTTCGGTACTACCATGGGTAACTCAACATTATCACTGAATAACCCAGGAATCCGATTAAATATCATATCCAACAGATTGAGCGCCTCGCCAACTTGCTCGAATCCTTTGGAAGAGATCTTCAAAATCCATCTGTAATTGAAGATTTGGTCCCGGTAAAAGTCCGAGTCTTCTTTGGTGGGAGACGACATAAATAGAATCGCAGCAAATGTACCAATCAAGGTGAAATTAGCAGCACTTGAAGAATGCCAAAACGAATGGATGTGCTCTGGTTTCAAATCGCGTACAAATTCAATGGATGCAAGTAATCTAGTTCGGGCTGCTTGACGACAAGCATCAAAAAGTACTTTTGGTGGTGGGTTTCCTGCCAAATTTTGCTGGTAAATCATGGTGAATAGTTTCCGGTGTAAGGTTAATTCAGTTGCAAAATATGCCAAGTGTAAGTACCCATTAGAGCACAATTTTCTCGTTTGAACAGATTTCATTTGTAGTTCCTGTGGAAGTGACCGGTACCAATTTCGTAGCCTGAATTGGATTGGCTTTGCTATCTCTAAAGCTTGTTCTACTGCGGTGATTTCATTCATGGCTCTGTATGAATAGCACTGCACAAGAATATCCGATAGTATCTTTGACAACTCTACGTTGTTGATGAAGATCTTTTTCCCGTTTTCTATATCACTCGAGCCTTCTTTAAGATCACCATCTCCATGCTTCTCGGGAAAATCCTCTTCAACCAATGGTGCTACAATCCAATTTACATCATTGATATGGGACGGCCGAGCATTTTTCAACGATAACCATTTATCCTCCATGTACACTGCCCACGCTAGACGTTTTCTAAGACCTCTTTCCCACTTTGGCAACTTCCAACTATTACAATCAAGACCCAATCCCAATTCTTCAGATAATGCTACAACTTGGGAACATAAAACCCAATCGCTATACTCGGATTCGATACCGGTGAATTGTGAAGAGGTAGGTGCACTTTTCGAATCATTGTCATTATTGCTGTCAGAGTTGTTGTTGGATTTCTGCAGATCCGTTGCCACAATGTGTTTACATTGTAATAGTAAAAGTCCTGCTTGCACGGCACTCAACTTCGGCCTCTTCATGATCTCCAATAAATAGTTATTTAAACCGATTTTCAAAATCAGCTCAACATCGGGTTTGGGAAACCTATTTAATTGAGGGTCATACTCCCACCATTGAATTGCTAAAACGTACACTGCTGCGAGCAACGGCGCACTGAACTCTCGATGGGTTCTGCTGTATTTTTCCAAAAACACTTTCTTGTGCAATATAGGATATGATGGATGGATTATTCTGAAGTAAAGATCTATTAAAATTTGACCATGTGGAGCAATAAACTTTTCGATTTTATCGACATCATTCGACATGGCTTGGTAAGACAGAGGCAGTTGGTCCTCCTTGAGGATGAAATGAACTTTATTGGACACTTTACGCAAAGAAATCGTATCGGACAAGTCGATTTGTTCGATCTTTTTTGGAATGCTAGCATTTGATTGCGACGAAGTGACTGACGAAACGTTCATATTATTATTTTTGGCGTCAATGATCATGTTTAGCAAGTTGACATCGTACAAATGCGAGGTTGGTCCCACAAAAAATGAACTTCTGGGGAACTGCAAGCTGAGGGTTTTTTTCAACAAGCTATGATTCATCGACAGATAATCTTCAACTGGGGCCACATCTCGGATGGGAACGTTTGGTGGAACTATATCGTAATTTGTTCGTTTATTGGGGAGTTCAGGCTCATCTGGGTGTTTTCTCTTTGTAGCCTGGGAGGTATAGGTACAGGTAAGTGATTTAGATTCACATTGGGTGCAGTTATTCGATCCTGGTGCGATGACACATTTGGTTTTTCTTCGTCTACAATTGTCACACGGACGTCTTGGTTTGGTTGATTTCTGGGTCGAGTCTGGCGAAAATCCAGATGGTTGAGATGTCGTATTAGGGGCATTGTTGTTCATTGACGATGCTGCCTTGTTCACAAGCGTAGCAATGGACTGTGACGAGTGTGATACCGTGAGATTTGGCGTGCCATGGGCACTATTTTCTTTGGAAACTGGGCGAGAATTATTGTTCAAAGTAAGGTGCTGGTTTGGGTTAAAGTCCCGGTTCAACGGGTCAGGCGATGGTCCCAAATGGGTGATATCTTGTTGGTATTGGATTTGCTGCATTACATTATTGGGATCCATATACAGCAAATCAGTGTTTGACCCCATCAAAAAGTTCCAATTGTCCATGTAGGAGTTAACGCCAAAATTGGTATCAGCCGGGGTTTTCCCATCGTGGAAATTGTGGTTTGCACTGCTGCCTACATCGTTATGGTCGCTCATTGCTCAGACCATCGACACGTTCTGGCAATCCCAACTTATCTGATCCGAGACTGAGGACTTATCTGTTGTAAAAAACTTTATTTGATGGTGCAGTGAGAAAACCCTATATGGCGGAAGAGTGATACTGGTTTTATACCGCGAGAGCGTGGTCGCTACCGCAGCCCGGTACCATATCTAGGCCGGAGTACGCGGGGCATCTCGGTGCCTCTCCGTAGATGCTACGTCAGAATAATCATTTCTGTACAATTACATAGTCACCACCATTACGAGAAATGATGCCAGTCAGTTTCGTGTGCAAACTGGGGCTGGGCTGTACTAACAGTGATTGCCGTGCCGACTCGTATTTCGTCTTGCTTCCGTCATTTTACCTCATGGTTCTGTCTCCACAGTAACCATGTACCCTGTACCCTCTAATGCTAGGGCAGATCTACTATGATGCCACCCTCATCTAACTACGAGTGACATTGACAGTACTTCCTCGGCCTTCAAACTTGGACAGGTTGCAATTGGTGTTGTAAGTGGAATTTGTGTATTTGTGTGTTGAGCTTCTTTCTGTGAATGCTTGTACCTCATCTCATCGCATCGCACCGCACAATAACTTTTCTGTAAATTGTTCTTGCTATTCCTCTCTAAGCGCCTGTGATTCTGTCTGTTTTCGCTGGTGGTGTCGCTGTTTGTCTTCCTTGTAACTTCTGTTCCGTGCGACTTGTCAAGTCTTGTTTGAAACCATTCCCGTGCAACTGGTAGTATATTCTCATCGTCACTCTTTGGCATACCGATGCTTACCCTGCTGAATTGATACGGTACAAGCTACATCTTGCTTCAAGACTCGCTGCAATGGACCCCGAGGATATTTATGACCAGATATCTATCAAAGTCAATAAGAAACGCAAGTCTAAAACTACGAAAGTGAAACCTGCTGTCACTGTTTCACCAAGACGAGTTCCAATTGTGTCAGATCTGGAGTATGACACTGTACTTCCATCCGAATCGCTCAGCTCAAAGGTCAATGCCTTGAATAACAAATTAAGCGGCCCTGTAGATCCTATTCACGTTCCCAAGCTTGATGATAAGTTCAGTATTTCATCGCTACAGAGTGTAACTAGCGAAATGCTACAATACCAGATGTCCAACGGAATCATTCTGCGATCTAACCTTGTACCATTTGCTAACGAGCTACTAGAAAACTTTGAAAATGGCCACCTAAGTCGATACTTCAAGTCATGGTTTGGCCAGACCTACTTGGACCGTTTGACCACCTTCAGATTGTACTTGTACGCCGTAAGATTCAATCAAGATCGGTACGTATCTGACGAGACTGCTCCACAATTATTGAAGATCTTATATGTGATCTTCAATACGAAACAAGCGAAACAAGCAAAACCTACAACTATAGACTCTGACCCATCCAACTCTTCCGTGTCGGTGACTAAACTTTCAATTCCACCGTTCATTTTCAAACGTCTAGGACTTCCGTTACCTCCTAGTTAGTCGAAATGTGCCTCATGTTTATTCCACTTATTTACAATTATCCACGATTACACCTTTCATCATTTCTATATAATGCCCATGTCTACGTCAAGATTCGTTCTTTGAGGTTATTCCAGAACCCGTGGTCATAGATGTTGATCAAGTCTCTCTCAACCGATACAAGCTGTCGCAACCCGTGGTTCTGGACGTCTTCGGGAGGGATAAGAATGGTATCGTCCTTCAAGCTGATGAATGCTGGCTTGCCATCTAGAATGACTTTCTCAGCATACATCTCGTCATTTATCGGCACATCAATGCTGTAAAGCAACTTGCTTTTCACCAAATACTCGATATCCGACCATTTATCTGCCTCGTTGGTGGTGACCCCGAGGTGAATGTACCACAAGTGCAATGCTGTGAATGCCAGGGTGATAAAGGTGAAGACGAAACACAAAATTACAAAGATCCCCGTGACTCTCATTGGCTCGTCCGATTTTATCGTAGACCAGTACCCCAACTTGAGTTGGTGGGACTTGAAATTCAATGCTGAAAAGCACAAATACCCTCCATATACTAGGAAATTGATGTTGGTGAAGAGGTACATCAAGAACCACTTATAGTTGTATAAACCAACACAATTGTTGATCCACACGCAATGATGGTCAAACAACACGTAACAGCGGTCGCAAATGGAACAATGCTTCGATCTTGCTGGTTTTACGATATTACAACTATGGCACACTCTATTGTTGAAGAAGATCAACTGATTATTCTGGAACAACGGGGCCGTTTTAAAGTTTGGTTCGCCCGGGTTGGTGAACATCGCGAGAAGCGTCGACACGTACACCAACGCAATCGAAACATAAATGTACACCTTGGTCCCCAGCGAGATAACAGAGATGGACACTAGAATTGGGTAGGTTTTCACAAAAAACTGCTGGAAACATAGGGTGACGACGGCCAAATAAAACGCTGGCACCGTCCAATTGATGTAGTAGAGTAAGTGGCCGTTACACTTTTGGTCGAGAGTCTTGTAGCCCCGATTAAGTTTAGCTAGACCTAGCAATATCACGTTACGTAATTTTTCAATCTTGGAGTGACGAAGACTGGGACTATCTCCAAAGATAAGCACTCCCACAAGTGCTGGCACGGCAAGTGCCATCGCTACCACCACGTAGAACCACATCTACGGGGAATTTCGTCGCAGGACGTGAAACTGGGGAAATTTGCAACCGGGGTTAAATTTACCACGAATTCCATATGAAAAAAATGAAATTTCGTTATAATTTCACCACCGTTTTTTACCGTCCACCACACCAACGACAAATCGCGAGACATGACGATATCAAACTACATCGAAGTGTTGGACGAAGAGATCGTTAGCGTTCAGCATTTACTACGATCTGTCCCGTTCACAAGCGACGGAGCCACTGCCAACTTCCTCGACGTGTACCAGTTACAGTACGAAACCGTGGTAGACTTACGCAAACACCCGCAGAAATTCCCCATTGAAGGCAGCAAATTGTTGAAGTTGGGCATAAGTTTGGGATCGCTAATCAAAACCTTGGAGGTGGAGGAAGAAATCTACCTCCAGCAGCAACAACAGCAAAGAATGTTTTTGTCCAATCTTCACCAGTACAAACAGAAGCAGCACACGTCGACCTCCAGAACCCCCATGGCTGACGACCCGTTCAGCTCCCCCAAACACAGACAGACATTCCAGCAGACCCATGTGGCTTCGTCGGCCCCAAATCTCTTGGTCCAGCCTAGTGGTGAGGCTAGGGAATATCATAAATCAGCACCATCCACGCCTCCCGGCTCGCCCCAGATGCCTAGCGACAGCTTCAGTGTGTCAACTGAATCGTCTGGTGCGCAGAAAAGTGCCCCCGTCACGCCAGTTCGTCAACGTCCACCTCTGTCTAGTCCCAGGGCCCGTCCTCCGTCGATGTATGTGACTGGCTCACCACGGATGACTCTGCCAGTAACACCAAAGAGACGTCCATCGTCGAGACTATTTTCTGGCTCGCCGAAAATTACGATTCCCAGCTCGCCAAAGGAGCCCCAGCACGAGTCTCCCGTAGTAATACCACCATCCGCATCACCAATTGTCAATTCCCAGCCACCAAGAACAGCGCCGTTTGCTCGTCCAGGGATGTCAAGACACGTTATCACATCCAACAGTGCCAATCAGCCAGTACATCATGTTAAGTTTGTGAAGAATTTATTGACGATCTTGAAGAATTTTGATATTGGGTCAAACCACCGAGTATTATCGGGAAAGCCAGAAATAAGGTTCTCCAAGAGCAGTGACGGGTCTACTAGTTCGGTCAACTCGTTGAATCTGTCGCCAATTAAACTTAGTTCCAAGCAGTTGTTGATTGAAAAGTTGGAAATCAATATCAATTTGGACGTATTATTCACCTACAAGATTTTGTTGCAGCTTGTGTTGAAGATTTTAACCCTTTTGCGGTCGAATTTGATTATTGAGAACTTGGGTGAGGCTCTGGCATCGAAATCCTCCGATGGTGACGAGACGTCGTCGATCTTCTCGTCGAGCTCCAACACTTCGGTAGATAGCAGTATGACGATTCCTGTTGAAGAGTACTTGAAATTATTGAGGCAGATTATTAACAGAATAGTTTGTGGGATTGTTGAACCCTTCATCAAGTTTATTTATAACGAATTGTTGCAGACCAATGTGCAGAGTGACTTTAACAATTTCATGAGGGAGTTGTAAATATGAGTGGATAGGATTGGCACGTATGGAAGGGTACTTTTAAGAAGCTTGCTTGACTACTTTCAATAACAAAATGAAGGTGGCCAACGAACGAGGATTTCCTACAATTGACTCAGCTACGTTTGCAGCTCTTTAGAGTGTAGATGTGCGATTGCTCATAGCGTCGTGGTTCTAATTCTCTCGACGGCTTGAAGTCTGGATAATCAAGCTGTTGTACACAAAAACTAGAGTGCTGTGTTATAGCAGGCACTTTCCGACAGGGAACCAAAGATAAGAAATCGGGATTTCTATTCTTTATGTTGTTGATATTATCTGTCAGCGCAATAGATTTAGTTCTTGTTTATTATGTTATTTTGCTACTCTAAATGGTTTTAATTCTAATGGTAGGTCGCTGAGGATGAGAGTAAAACACCAGCCGTGAGAGGGTTGGTTTATGGTATTAATGTTAGTTTTTGAACCGGTGCAGATGAAGTGTCAGCTACAACACAGCTCTGGAGCTGTTAGCCTGTCACGCTGAAGTGGCCCACAACAATGATGAGGAAGCTGCTCCACTATCCTCCCTCTAAACCCGACCACCGGTCTTGTCACTAGAGTCTAGGCTACATAGATAAGTATGGTAATTTATTTCTAAGACTATACACAATAAAGCCGTCAAATCATGACGCTAAGCAAACATCCACCACGATTGCCGTAATCTCTGCCACTACCGCACTCCATCCTTGCACTTCTTCCTGCTCCCAGCACCACGACTAGCATGGCTACAACCAACAGCTAGCAAACCCCCACCCACACGGAACAAGCTCAATATGACAGTACCGTACAAACCAGCCGTCACTATAAACACGCCATGACGGCTCCAGAATTAAAATTTTATAATCATATACACATATAAATAATCCTCATTTCCCCCAACACTACATCGTCACTAACAATCCTAGTAGTACCACCAATCAGCAATTCTTCGCCAGATTATGTGGCTGAACCGTCTCCCTAGGACCTTACCCACCAACGGAAACAATACCATACTGAATAATCCCTCTAATTGGTGCAAACTCTCCTCCCATTGTTGCTGAGCACTCAAATCATAGTAGTCACTTTCATAGTCATAGTCGTACTCATACTCGTCATCGTCAGTGGTATAGTCGACATTGGTAAAGTCGCTATTTGATTCTACAACTGCTTCCATGGTGTATGTGGTGGTACGGCCGTGTATTGGTGCCACGACGGTAGTTGATTTTGCTAGTGGTGGGTGACGGGTTGGTGGGGGATTTTGTTGTGCTACCACGATGAGGTGTTTCGCTACCAAAAATTTTTCCTTTATTGGTGTTTTGCTATACGAGGCCAATGATCAGGAGATTCAAGTCTGCGGTCCAGTCGTTGGTTCGTACGAACATTGGTGATGTTGGCGAGTCAGTCAGTAGTTCGGAAGCGGTCTCCGGCACCGCTTCAGCCGTGATCAATGTCGATGAGTTTGACGTCATCCTGGAAGGTAAAGCAGAGATCCTTGCTCCAAAAGGTGATAAAGTGTTCTACAACAAGATCCAGCGGTTCAACCGTGACTTGTCGGTTATGGCAATCAAGGCGTATATTGAGATCCGGAATGAAGCCCACGAAAAGAAGCAACTCTTGAAGCAACAGAAATCACTACAACCAGACTCAAACGAGTCGGACTCCCCCGTATCAAAGAGAAGAAAGACTACTCCGGGGCCAATCCGTATTTTGGAAGCATTAAGTGCTACTGGGTTACGAGCAATCAGATACGGCCACGAAATCCCCCAAGTGAGCAGAATCGTCGCTAACGACTTGTTGGCTGACGCCGTTAAATCGATCGATAGAAGTATTTCGTACAACCAGTTGCAAAATAAAATTGAGTCCAATCACGGTGATGCCATCAAATTCATGAGTTCGGTGCCATCGTCAAAGAAATTCCATGTAATTGATTTGGACCCGTATGGAAGTGCGACACCATTTATGGATAGTGCATTACAAGCGATTGAAGACGATGGGATTTTGCTTGTGACGTGTACTGATGCGGGTGTTTTTGCTGGATCAGGGTATCCTGAGAAATGTTATGCGGCGTATAACGGTAATAACTTTGGTAATTCATTCATCAACTCAGAAACTAACCACGAAGCTGGGTTGAGATTAATTTTGAACATGATTGCCACAACTGCTGCCAAATATGGTAAGGCGATCGAGCCATTATTGTCGTTGAGTATTGATTATTATGCCAGATTATTCATTAAAGTGAAAACTAGTCCTATTGAAGTCAAACGTTTGAGTTCAAAAACAATGGTTACATTTGCCTGCAATGGATGTGGTCACAAAGTATATCAGCCTTTGGGAAGAATCAATGGTCACAAGTTCCAGTATCCAAGATTAGATTATTCGGTGACATCACAATGTAAATTCTGTGAATCGGCATTTACAGTTGCTGGGCCAATGTGGTTTGATAAAATCCACAATGAAGAATTTGTCAACAAAGTTTTGCAAATCAACAATGATTCTGACAAGAACGTGTACCAAACCACAGAAAGAATCAAGGGAATGTTGACGTTGGCTAAAAATGAGTTGGAAGAACCATTTTATTTCAACTTGAACCAATTGTCATCGATGTTCAAAGCACCACCAATTCCAATCGACGACTTTGTAAAAGCAATTGGCAACATGAACTATAAAGTTTCGTTAACACATGCCAAAAAGAACTGTATCAAAACCGATGCACCTTGGGAAGTTGTGTTGAAAGTCACCAGAGAATGGTTAATCAAAAATAATAAAGAGTATATTGAACAAAATCGTCAACCCAGCGCAAAGGTTCAAGCCAAAATTGATAAATTGAAGCAAGATATTGGTTGTAATCCAAACTTACTGGAAGGTACTATTGGATTCAAAGTGTTGAAGAATTTAAAGCTGCATGAACCAATCAAGGTTGATTTCGATACCGATAATGAGCAAAGTGAAACCATTAGCAAATTACGGAAATTGAAGATGGTGCGGTTCCAGGAAAATCCAGAAAAGAACTGGGGTCCACAAGCTAAACAAAAAACCAACAAGTAGGGAATGTATATATGTATATTAGAACTAACATAATCATGGTACTCACACCAACAAACAGAATTTATTTAACCAAGTGTACTAATGAGATTATCCCTGTATTCAAATGAAAGACTTGACCTTGTTGATCAAGTTGTTACACGGGCTTGTTGTTAGTACTGTAATTTTTTTCAACTAAAATGCATTTATTGCTCTATCTACTTAAAGTATATAAATATCTATATCCTCATTTAGCTTGGAAGGGAAAATAAATTAAAAACCCACCATATTCCTTTATATTTTAATTTTGATTTTGATTTTTTTAAAGATCAACTCAAATACCTCCGTAAGTTGTAAAATAGCGAACCCAA
>ERZ778017.323-NODE-323-length-71432-cov-5.789568_pt1 | contig 71432 bp, 54 predicted proteins | sample MGYA00375747_ERZ778017 | MGnify/ENA primary metagenome ERZ778017 (study PRJEB29350, sample SAMN05509838) | bioreactor metagenome | biome: bioreactor; material: wastewater | place: South Africa: University of Cape Town | collected 2014-03-17 ...
AAGTTTATTGGTATTTTAATTAGGTTATCACAGGACCAGCCAATAATGGTTTTATATTATGTAAATGACGTTGACGGTTGATAGCTCCTGGAACTATCCTTTAATCAAGTCATGGACTTAATAGTAGCTTCTTCTTCTTCTCTTACATGGGTTAGTGATGACAGTAGTACCACCAGAAGTACCTTTTGATCCTGATCCTGATCCCGAACCCGATCCAGTCGATCCAGTCGATGTAGAGCCTGAAGATCCAAACAAGTCGTCTATGAGGTCACCTAAAAATCCCGAGAATGAACCACCAGAGGAGGATCCAGTAGAACCAGTGTAACCAGAGTCAGCTGCACACTTACCAGCGAATGCAGCAAAAGCATTTGTGATAACAGTGTCGAAAGTGTTGAAAGTCAAGATTTGTTTCAATAAATCTGGAACCAAGCTGGTGTTTTTGATGGCATCAACAATTTCTGAGACTGGTAATGCATCAGATGCGATAATTCCAGTAACCAATTCAATAGCAAATGGAATGTAATCTGGATCGGTCAAGATGGTTTTGACAACTTGAGCAGCCAAACCAGAGTTGGCCAAAGATTCCATCAAGTTGACGACGATATCTTGAACATCTCTTCTTTCCAATTCTTGAGTGGTTTCTCTAGCTTGGTAAAGATTGTCTCTTAAGCCCAAGGAAGAAAGACCTTCTGAGAGTTTGGATTGAACAACTGGAATCAAGTCTGCGATGTATTGTTTTGCAATGTTGAACAAATCCACATACAATGAACAATCAGAAATTAATTGGGTAACAACAGTACCGATTAAGTTGGATTTATCCAAAATTTGGAAGACGGTGGTGTAGTTAATAAGATCGGATTTTAACAAACCCACAACGACAGTAACAACAACTGGTTGCAAACTTTTGGCTTCACCGAAATATTGCAAGATTTCTGGGGCCAAGTTGGTGTTCTTGATAGCAGTCAAGACATCGGTGACAATTTTGTATTCTCTTTTAGCGATTTCAGATTCGTAACCTTCACGTTTGGATTTCAATTCGTTTAATTCAGCCAAGGCATTGTCGAGGTTCAATTCTCTGATGGCCAATTGGGCATCGTTAGTGGCAGCAGGAGCAGCATTGACTGCAACAGCAAGAGTGGTTAACGAAGCAACAGTAGTAGTGGATAACTTCATGATAAATGGGGACAATCACAGGACAAACTACAACAGAAGCGACACCTTAAAAGAGCGAATGAAACAATTACTTCTGGGTGGAATAGTTTTTAAAACTTTTGAACAATGCATATCCAATTGTATTTATAAATACCTCGTAAAATCCGAATATGGGCTTAATCTTACGAACACTAAGCCATCGATGAAAATGTTGAAATTATTACCCCATTAAGATACATTTCACCACCGATCCAAACCTCAATACTACCAGTAATAGAAAAAGACTTGTGATCTGTAAAAATACCACCTTCTAAATTACCGCATTAGGAAATGTTATAAGTGCAGGAAATATGCTGTCGTTTTGAACCACATTTCCCCAGAAACCGTCGCAAATACCAAGAATTTGGGTACCGTATCCCAATACGGCCGATCTGGTCGTATCTAATGACAGAAATCCTTTTGTTTGTGCGTTGCTGTGGGCTTTTGTTAGATTGTTTTTGGTGCAGATGCATCTAAGACGTAAATGAGAATATTGCATCAAGTTGAGGGTTGGGCCCCATATTCCACATCGTGTGTCTCGTACCTGGCTCGCCGTGGGTATACAACCTTGATGTGGTTAGCCCACTCATTGTCCACCGTTTTTGATATTCTTGGCCAACGACTGGTCTATCTAAAAAAATTTCCTATTTAGGCTGTAGTGGTTGCATGCAATACTTCATAATGTAAATAATCAAATACGGTATATTTCTAGGAACACGGCTGGCTCTGAGGAGGTCTTTCGCGGGAAATCGATGTCTCTGCTCGTTCCAGAATGCTATGAGTTATGAGAATCTTATTCGTCTGTTGTTGTTCTGTTGTGTAAATTTATTTCAAGTATTACCATCTGCCATCCATGGTAACTAAACCGGCTAACAAAACCAGGCACGAGCTTAGAATGAATATCGACAGAAACCACATTGTATCACCCTAATCCTATGTTGATCTCATCCTCCACTGCGCTAATCTTTAACTGCGTAGAACACAAGAAATCAAGAAATTACCTGCGATAGCTGTTTGTAGCAACGAAAAAGAGCCAAAATCGGTGTAGTAGACCATCTAATCCCGTTGTAGTAGGTTTGCCCAGAATTCTGCTCTACTAACATACGAGGTGCCAATTATGCAATAACAGAGTTTATTATAAGATGAAGAAGACCCTGAATTTACATTCCTTGGGTATTTAGTATTAGTCCTACAACGGTATAACATTGTAGACCCATAATGTATTTTTTGGAACTATCTTACACACATTAATCACATTCCATATTCTGAGTCCAGAAATTGTTTCTACTTCTTTTGGAAAAAGTTCATTAAAGACGTCTGTTTCTTCTTACCGTCACTTGGAGCCGTCTTTGGTTTCGACGTTGGTCTGGTGGCTTTCCGCACCTCAGGCTTGGCCACTGTCTTCTTTCTTGCCGTAGTAATATACCCATCATCGTCAATTGTCTGTACGGTCTGTGGTTCTTCCGGCTGTGGCTCCTCTAACTGTGCTTCCTCCATTTCAATGTCCTCATCTTGAGGTACGGGTTCCGCACTTTTTTCTTCCACAGCAATTTCCTGAGGCTCCTCAGCCTTTGGTTGCGAATTATCCTCTTCATAGTCACTGAAATCACTCTCAAATAGCTTTTCCAATTCTGCAGTGTTGTCCAGTTTCTTTGCAACTTCTACATCTTCCATCGCATGGTCGTCATCGTCGTGAGACATTATCACCCGTTCCTTGGGTTGCGCATTCTGTAGCTTTCTCGATTTATACACATAGCCTGATGGCTTGGGAGGATTTCGTTTACTAGGAATTTCCTTAGATGCATCCTTCTTTTCGCTCTTTCGCGAAACGTATCTCGACGTCAATCCAGCGGATTTCACTGGCTTTGCGTGAGATGCACTTGTAGATGAACTCGTTGGTGCCGTTTTTGGTGCTGTTTTTGGTTTATCTACTTGCTTAGGCTCTGGTGTGGATTGGAACATTGGCACATCTACAGGTTCCACTGGTGGTCCTTTCAACATTCCGTTTCTGTAATATTTCTCTGCATCGGCAAAATTGACAGAACACTTCTGCTCCTGTAGTGCTAGGTCTTGGTGGGAGATTTCAAACTTGTTCAAGTTGATGCTGTAAATATGGACGTTGGTCACATGAGAAAACTTTTGTTTTTCTTCCACCAAACTGTCATTGTTCACTAACTGGACGGTCTGCTTGCCCGATTTTGTCCCCGTTACTATGCTGGTACCGTGCAATTTCGACTCGTTATTGGTGTAGAATTCGGCCAAAATTTGCTTTGCAACATCGACGTGTATATCCAAACCTCGAGCTAGCGTACGGTACGTCACTGGTTTCTCGTGCTTGAACACTTCCTGTGCTACATACTCCACTTGTGCCTGTGATGCCTCCATGGTCATCGTTGTGAAGCGTCAGTGGTTCCTTGTTTAAATGCGCGTGGATCAAAAATGTTCTCTGCGCGAGCGCTGGAACGGTAAAGCTGCCACTAATTTACTTCCATCGTGCAAATCGTCGCGGTAATTACTCGCGTCTACGTAGTAAGATTGTTCATAGTATACCCATATAATACATTATAGTACATCCATCTATATAGTTTACAATTCATCCATCATCTATATAGCTTATAACTCATCGTGCTGAACTGCCTTCTTGTGTGCTTTTAACCACGCAGCCTTCGCAGCAGCTCTCTTCTCTAAGTTCCCATCAAGAGGACCGTCAATCATTTCTTGGGTGATTTGCTTACTATCAGAAATGAGAGGTCTCCAGGTTCTGATGTTTTCAAACCCGTTTCTGGCATACTGGTAGTCCTGGAATGCCTGGATGATCTTTTCTCTTGTAGGAGCGACAAATGGACCATGCTGAACCACCTCTTGGTCCAAGATCTTACCCCCGATAATGACAAACTCGGTGTCATCGTTCTTGGTGCCGGTATGTTCACCGGTGATGGTGTTTCCATCACGGTTGAAGAATACGGTATCGTATTGTTTGATTTGCTTACCGTTGAGAGTAAGACCGTTCCCCTTTAGAACATACATGAAGTAGTTGAAGTCAGGTTGGACTTCTTGAGTGAAGTTTCCGTCCTTCTTCAAAGTGTAGTAGTAGTACTCTACTGGAGTGTATGCCAACTCTTTCTGGGACTCTACGCCGTAGGATTTACCAGAGATGACCTTGACTTTCACCTTACCGTCCTGTTCAACGACTTCTGGTACTTCCCACTCCTTCAAATCACGATATCTTGGCTTGGAGTTCTTCAAATTGTCGGGCAAGTCAACCCACAATTGCAAACCGACGTTCTTTGCCTTGTCTTTTCTAGGTAATGGCATTTCGGAATGAACAATACCTCGACCGGCAGTCATAAATTGCAAGTCTCCGGGGTATAACACACCTTTGGACCCAGTGAAATCTTCATGAGCAATTGCCCCCGATAAGCACATGGTGACTGTCTCTTGACCTTTGTGAGGGTGTTCTGGGAACCCAGCATCACCACTGGAATCAAAATGGTCAAACATCAAGAAAGGATTGAACTTCCTCATAGACATGTTCCCAATGGCCCGTCTAACACGAGCTCCAGCACCTTCGGATTGCTCAATGGCGGTGATAATACGACTAACTGTTCTTGTTTGTTGTGACATTGTAATGTTTGTTAAAAAAATTGTGGTTAAAACGAGGTAAAGTACGTTTGCCTTCATTTATATACTAATTCGGCCTGCCTATTTCGTTATATTCCGATGACCTACTGATCTACATTATATATATCATTGTTACTAGTAAAATCCATATGTGTCTGAATTTACTAATTTTCCTTTGTAAAATCTTAGTAAAAACAGGTAATGCGCTATTTGTCATCATGAAGTACAAGTGCGATTTTTATATAAATACTAACTTTTTACTAACGAGATGACGTTTGTTCTTCAAATCGATGGTTTTGTTTCAAGAAGAACAGTCTGGCGTGTTCTCGTCTCTTCTACTGGTTTCTACTATGTTTTCTGGATTTCCATTTCCTTCCGTAGTGATGTGTAATCTTCTAGTCATGAATTATCTAATCAATCTAATCAATCTGATCTCTTTTCGACAATTGTCATCAAAAATGAGTGGTGTCTGATTTCTGTTGCTTATTTTGTTACAGAAATGGGCTTCTACGGAGAATGGTGCAGCAAAAAAAGCATTGAACTAGAAGGACCCTTGTCGCCTATTGCAACAACCAAATGATTCTCAGAATGCATGTAATTTGGTATTTCGTTTCCAAACCCTTCAATTTGACTACATCTAATCACTTTCACCTTTCAAATTTGACTACGTCTAAAGTCATTTTTCCTTTTTCACTTCTTTTTGGGTTTGGGTTTTCGGGCCTCTTTGGACTTCTCCGTAGTACTTTTACCACCTGCCTTTCCAGAACTGCCTTGGTCTTTCAACTTGTCCTTAATTGGAGCCACTTTGTTTGACAATTCGACTTTGTCCTTCCTGTTTCTGTCTAGCATGTATGAATGTTCCAACCTATCTAATCTCTTAGGCGACTTCTTCAACATTGTATACCATCCTTCTATTTGCTCGTTTGACCAATTCGTTATCTTTCTTATCTGCTCACGTCCAATCAAATTTCGACCGGCTTGAGTAAAGAAGATTTCTCCATTAGTTTTATACAACGAAAAGAGTTCATCTTCAACTCTACGAACATCAGGCTCATTGTCACTGACATGTGGTTTCTTTTGCTTGGAGTCGTAGGAAATATTTCCCGTTTGTGGTGTAGATACTTCCTCATAAGTATCATCAGGTTCATCTTCATCACTTTCATACATCAACTTCAATGCTGCTTCCAAAGTCTTCTTCTTGACGTCCTCAGCAGCATCTGCTTCGTGACGCTTGACTTGTTTGCCAACAATGACTTTGGTACCCTGGAAATCCAATTGGGAAATCTTGTCACCATCATATATTGACCTTTTGGGTGCTGGCTTATTAGAGACTCGTTTCTTGGGTGACTCAGGTTCAGGTTCTTGTAAAAGTTCTGGTTGTTCAAACATTAAATTAGTAACTCTCTCGACATTTCTGTCATGCTGTTCTAGTAAATTCTTAGCATGATTGTGTGAAACCTGTGGAAATAATTCCTGAATCATTAAAATGCTTTCTTCATCTACAGGTGGTGAAACTGTTACAGATTGAAGAAATGGTAGTTTTGAATGCAAATTAGGTACCAACTCTTGGAATGAGTCGGAGATTAAAATCGTGCCAACTAATGGATAGAGTTTTAACGAATCAACACTTGTAATTGACAATTCTTGTAGCAATTTGGTGATCAATGCTGGTGATAACGAAATTAATGAAATGATCATAATCTTCTCAATAAGCTTAGCATGGACAGATTTACCTTTCACGTAAAGTCCCTCCAACATTTCAATCCATGCCACGTTAATAAATTGTTGGGAAAATACAATTGATCTGTTCGACCTGATTTTGTCAGCCTTAACCGTAGATTGTTGGCCATCCTGTAACCCAGAAATCGAGAACTTGGTTTGCTTCTGTAAACCAATCTGCTGGCCTAGCAAAAGTGATAAAGTCAGCAAATCTTTAGATGTGAAATTGCCGTTTGTAATTGCCTGTTGCAAGTAATTTTGCACTATGCCTATAGAACTAATCGTGCCTGATTTCTTATTGTCGTTCAATTTCGATTTGAACGAACCGTCCACCAATTGACGTACTGTAGAACAGTTTTTTCCAACGTAAATAGAAATAAACTCCCACGCTGACTGGCCCAGTAAGTTACACTTGACAAAACTAGACAATTTAATAAAGTGAAACACAAGAACTCGAAGAGTGGCAGTATTGGCTTTGATATCGGGATTTATAGACCCTAACGAGAAGATCTGGCTACTTTCGTTGTTTGTTTCGCGTAGGTACACTCTCAAAAACTGGTACAATTCTTGTTGAGATTTGATGGCAAGCTTTAAATCCTTTGGTTGACATAAGACTTGAAATAATCGAATATAGCCTTCAAGTAGATGGACCCAGATTACTGGGTCCTTGTCAATTAATGACGATCGTAGTTTAAACGATGGGTATTCTGGAATTGGTATGCGTAGTTCTTGTGCTGACATGCTGGGTTTAAAGAATGACTACATGACTCTTAATTTCTACTTAGTACTGGAACTATTTTTCACTTTGGTTTGTGCACGGATATGATTTACAAAGTAAACGAACAAAGTGACTAAGAGAGTGAGACTAAACAGGGTCGTGGCATTGAAGTAGGCTACTCCAAACAGGTAATTGGCATGTATTGATTTCATTTGTTTGGAAATAGCAAGGTTCTTGGTTCCATAACTTTAGGTCTTCGAATCGATTTTTGACTATTTCAGCATCATTTACGATAGCAGTGATTAGTGTGAATATACGATGCGGTGCTGCTACGTGTGTTTTTGTTGACGTTTATTTCTCGTGGTCTGGACTAGTTTTGTAGGACTTTGTTTTCATCTCTTTCTGGCAAATGTGTACATTGTGTCCCATACGAGATCGATCTCGGTGTCATCGTTCCAGGAGAATTGTTGCTTTAATTCTTGAACAAATCTTTCCGCAATATCATACTCGTGCCCGTGGTCTTTCATCCACGAATGATACGCACTCCAGCTCTTGATGTAGTTTTCCCACCAGTCTAGCTTGACCGTCATTTTGATCAGCAATGGAGTAGTTTCCATTGCAATTGGTCTTCCAGATTGGTCCACCAAGTACTCAAATCGCTGAACATCGTGATACAAGTCGCTAGGAACTGGTACTTCTTTCATTAGAGTCCGTAAAAAGTTTTTACCAGGTTGTTGCCAATAGGGTCCCATAAACTGCTCACCGTAACAGTACTCGTCGTAAAGCTGATTTGCATGTTCATTCCCGATGAATATGGGTTCTTTATAAAACCAATAGGCCAAGGTTCCGTTTGGTTTTAAGATCCTATGAGCAGCTTGGAAGAACTTGTCGTGATCCACCCAATGGATGCATTCTGCCCCAGTAATCATGTCACAAGAGTTCTCTTTGATTGTAGGTGGAAATTGTTCCGCACTGCCAATCATGAACTTGATACGATTTGGATCAGCTTGCCTCGTAGAAACAAACTTGTTGCATTGTTCAATCATGGTAGACGAGGGATCTGTACCAATCACATTAGTGAAGTATTTTGCTAGCTGGAACGTAACAATTCCTGTTCCACATCCTATATCAATGGCAGTATCTAGTTGATTACCATCAATTTGATGGTACTTGATCAAGCATTGGTAGAACTCTTCTGGGTACGAAGGTCTTGCTTGATCGTAACGGTTTGTGTCGAATGTCTTATCCGAGTATGTTGCCATGTTTGCTTGGCTAACTCAGTTAGCAGGAGTCCTCATATATATAGTTATTCAAAAACCGCCTAAAACCCATTAACAATCACACCGGTACCGGACCGGTATCGGTGTATTCGAAGTTAGAGTGGGGACAAGTTAGAGTGGAGACAAGAACAAAGCAAACGAGCCCAATGGGGAACAGATTGCATTAGTCATGGTTGTGTCCTGAATCTGTCAGATCGGTGCAATGTTGTTTTGACCAATTAGGTTCATTGACATACTGGCCAGTATGCCTATAGCCTAAGAACATAATAGATACGTCATTGGCCACCTTCGACCACTTCGAGGGATTAGACAACCGTCTGTAGCGGTTTTTGTGACCTATGAAACCGAGAGGCACTATTTCTGCGGTTTTGTGAACTAGTAGTACCACTTTATCTGTCAGAGAGGTATACCTAACCCACTAAATTGTGCAAGAAAAGACTGCATTTCCACACAGGTGTAATGTTGCAACACGTTTGTGCAGTTTCGCCAACCCTGTTTTTGCATGGTCTTCAAATTGTACTCTTCTTGTTCCCAACTTTTGCAGCCATTACACTTTTTGCAGCCCTAGTAGTAAATGAGCCATTCTTCGTCACTAAAGGGTTCAAATCCTACATTGCCATAACAGTACTATATCGTTTGTTTCTAGATAAGTTTACTAGTTCACTGGATATTCATTCATGCTCCCATACCCTGATTCTTCTGTTTAAAGACAAGCCACTCAAATAACTCCCCGGGCCCCATTTTTCATTCTACAACCCAAGTCTTTTCACTCTACTCTACATAGGCAATGTGCACGTATTTTACTCGTCTGTTCGATAGAAATGTTTCACTTCATGGAAAGAAGATTTAAATCATTTTGAATTTATAGGAACTTCGTTTTCTAGTGCGAAAATGATTTCTGGTCCTAAAACAAGAAGCATTTTAACAGCACATAATTCATGGTAGAAGAATCCAAAAATGATACAAAAAATGATAGTTCTGCTCTGTCTAAAGATACTGGTACGGACTCGACGTCGTTTGCATCTATTTTGGCGGGAGTCCAGCGGATGAGAGACCAATATAACGGGTCTACTCCAAATAACGAAAATGCCCCCAAAACCAATGATAATCAACAGAACGCATCGCAGCAAACATCTCGATCAATTCAGCAAAATCAATTGAAAGCTCCTGTAACATCTAGACCTCCTCAGGGTGATTTAAATTCTGTATCAGCCACCTCAGAGATGGGCCCAAGTACATCAAGACCACCAGCAACCACGTCCAGGCCGCCTCCTGCCACATCAAGACCTCGTCCGTCTACTTCTCCACAACCAACACCATCTGTGCGATCGTCCACCGCGAAAACTCGAGTATTGGCACCACAAGATATACTAGTAAGTAAGTCCCAAACAGGTAATCCGTTATTGAAAGAGTCGATGATGAAGCTTGTGCCGTGGAAATTTGACAACACAATATTGAGCGATTATTACATCAACTCGACGTTTCAAATCATATTCTTGTCACTCAAATATCATAAATTACGGCCAGAATACATCTGGCAAAGATTGAAAAAATTGAACAAAGGCTCTAGCGAGGTTCTGTCTGGCAAAAACGACCGAGTATTGAGGGTCCTATTGACTGTAGTAGATATTGATGCTCACCAGGAGATTTTGCGTAAACTCCTGGACTTCTGCATAAAGCACGATTTGACCCTAGTTTTAGCGTGGTCATTTGAAGAAGCAGGAAACTACATTGCATTGTCCAAACAGTTGGACAATGCTCCGATGAAAACAGTGCAAAATATCCGTGGTGTTCGTGCTACTGACTTCAACTCATCTGTAATTAATGCCCTAACTGAAATTCGGCTGGTCAACAAAACCGATGTTTCTAATCTTTTGGCGAACTGCAAGTCTGTGAAAAACATTGTGGAACAAAGTTGCGCTGATAACGTCAATTTGGGCCACATTAGTGGTTTGGGTTCGACAAAATTGAATGCCATGAAGCGTATCTTCACCGAGCCATTTATCTACAACAAGAAGTACAAACCGTTGGACGAAAACGACAATGAAGACTTTAAGTCACTGACTGACGCTGCTAGTACGAATGATGCGGCTACATAAAAGTGGCCAGCGGCTTCATTGCTGGTGATCTACAACTATTTGGCAAAATACATGGTAATGAATTTATATTAAATTAATGAGTAATGTACAATCGAGTTAGTCTCGTTAACTAGAGTTTTTTCTGTATGTGGAGTTGTGTAGAGTCTACTGCTGAGACTGTTGTTTTTCATATTCAATCATTTTGTTTCTCAAGATCAAATTGACGTTGTTCAAAAGCTCGTTTTTTTGAACCAAAATGTCCTTCAACTTCTTCGAGTCATCAGTCAACTTCAGAATCTTGGCTTCGTACACTTTTTTCGTTTCTACTGCCAGCTTTTCAACAAAGTACCCGGTCCCAATATCCACCAAGTATTGATTTCTCTGGGAAATTTTACCTGGGAGGTACAACGAACTTGTCAATGGCACTAACAAATCGTCACTGGTGGATTTTTCCATGGAATCCACGCTCGACATACAATCTTTCAATTTGGACTGTGCTGCTTGTAATGCTTGTAATGATTGTGTGAAGTGGTTGATTTCTTGATCTATGCTTTTACGAAACTCCACCAATTGCTGGGGCTGGAGTTGGTTCAAGTCGATTCTCTTGTTCTCGCTGGCCATTGTTGGTGAGTGGTGGTGGAGGTAATGCTGTGTCAATGTTACGTGCTTCAGGGCCAGAGAGAATAATTTTTCACTTTTCGCACTACGCCGACGGTTGCCGGCGTGGGCAAATTTCCCCCCGCCAGCCGCACGGGGCATACCACGGCATCCGTGGTAGAACAACGAGGGTTCGACCCAGATAAGGTCATCGAACCAAAAGTCACTGGTAACACGCCATAACCACCAGCATGGGTAATGACGGAGGAACGATCATCAAGAGGCTGTTGCTAGCAGACCTAAAACAACAAGATGAGCGTGGTGCTCACGACGAGCTCACGTTGCTCACATCGTGTAGAATATCATCTTTGCCGTTATTCGATCGCCCTGTGGTAGGAGACTACAAGGGAAGATTGTACCTCAAAGAAAAGATATTGGAGTACATCTTAGACAAGAAATGTGCTAGTAAAAGCGAAGGTGACGCCAAAAAAGAGCCATCTTCCGGTAAGTATGACGGTGTAGACCATATAAACTCCATGAAAGACATTGTTGATGTCACCGTCACTTGGAAAAAAGTCGATGGCAAACCGTGTATAGAGTGCCCCATCAGTCACAGTATCAAGACCAGTAACAGCGAGTATGTGTATCTTCGAACGTGTGGGTGTGTTTTATCATACAAATTGTTGACAAAGTTTGCCGACCACCACTGTCCCAAATGTAACAAGCCGTTTGACCCCGTCGACATCGTGAGAATTGACCCGCTAGACAATCGCCAGTTTAGCGAAACGAACGAAAAAACATATAACGACCTTCTACTGCGTGGTTTGAGCCACGACAAATCCAAGAGGAAAAAACGGAAATCTTCTCCAGTACAATCCACGTCGAAACGATGCAAGTCCACACCTAACGCATATATTTAATACAAGAATACGCTATTTACAAGATGATGGAGAATCCATCAGATGATATATACTTGTAGCATTCATTTGAAACCACGGTGAGACCAAACGTGATTTCGACCCTGGCGCAGCCAGAGACACACGAGTTGTAGCCGGTAGTATCTACTCGTCTTTGGTTCTAAGTTCTTCATATTGCTCCTTGTCAAACGTAAGCTTCTTCTTGTTGAATGGGGAATAGTCGGAGTTAGCCCAGAGATTGAAAGAAATACTTCCAATACCTACAACACAGATCCCGACTAATCCTAATACCGTGACACGATGAACAACATCGGTAGCACGAACGTGAAATGGAAGTTTACTGGACATTATACTTTTAGTGTGATGATTGCAAAGTATCGCAAACGTAGCGGACTCTGAATAATCATGATGGTTTTGTAGGAAAAAAAATCGCATCCTGTAGATAGTTGAGAAATGGGTTATATACCAACTGAAGAGTGAAAGCCGTGCTTTGACCACAATGTTGTATGGCAACATGCTGGTTTGTTGGTTGTGGTTGTTGGTTGGGTGGCGAATGTGTGTAGTAGAGTTTCAGGGAATTTTTCGGGGTTTTCATTGTTTATTTACACTGTTCTTTGGCTCTATATAGTACATAGTGAAAATTACTAGATCAAATACTTCAACCACTTGCCATTGACTAAACCGGTTTCGACTAACGAGGGATTGGCGTAGATCAAGTCGGGAAGCCAGTGCTTGTTGTATAGTTTGAACAAGTTTTCCTCGGTAATCTTCTCGTTGTTATCGTACACTTCACGAATAATGTGGCCCAATAGCTCGCTACTGATGACGTTAATCGCCGTGGCATGGTCTAGCGATATGGCGTTTTGGGTTACGATGGTCTCGCTGATTGTGTTCAACGAATGGGCAAATTTGTCACCGTCAATGTGACCAATTGGCAATTTGTAGTTTTGGCTAGGGTTAGTGGAGCTTACGGTTGCTGGCTTCAATGCCTCATAATTTCCCACGTCCAAGCTGACAGCAAATTGCCTAGGTTGGATCCCTTTGATGATGAACTTCTTTTTAGGCTGGCCATCCCCGGCTGAGTCCAAGTTCACCACCATGGCCTCAGAGTTTGGAAATGCGTGGGTGACGTTCTTGATAAAATCCACTGCCGGCAATAATGGTTTGTAGAGATGGCTGGCTTGTTGAGCAGTGCTAGGTTCCCAGATCTCCTGGAATTGTTTTTCATACGCCTTCCATAATGAGATTTGTGTGACTTCTCCCGGGATTGCGTCGTTGTTTTCGAGGTTTGTAGTTGCTTGGTTTGAATGGAGATATGGTTCGTAACAACACCGTAACCACGAGGTTGCCCTCAACGGTTCGGGGAATCTGATGATTATTTTGTACAAATCTTGGGGTAATTCAGGTAATGTCGATGGTACTCCACAGAATTGGGATCGTTTGGTCAAGTTTGATTGTGGTAAGGCTCGTAAGTTCGTTGGATCTGTCAATGGTAAATTTGATACCGTCAATAAAGGTAGCGTTTTGAGCAAGGTATTAAAGTTGGATTTGGTTGTTTTCACTTGTAACAAGTACAATAATCTTTGGTACTGACTTTCTTTGACGGAATTGGGGTATTTTGGATGTGGTGCTGTGGAAAACAAGTATTGTTTCAAGAATTGAAGTACTGTTGATGTCACTTCATTATCGTTAATCAACAAGTGGTTTATGTAGAACTCTAGATGTGTATCTTTGATGCTATCTATGCAATTGTTTGGTGTCCTCTCGTTATCTTCGTCCTCACTATTTGCCTTGTCATTACTATCGTCCATTGTTTCAGTTTTTTGACGAACAATTAGCAAATGCGATAAGCATTTCAAGATAGTGATGAAAATGGTTTTATCGTTGGTCTTGGTAGAAATCGATAACAATGTATTGAACAATGGATCGTTCTTGGAAGTATCGATATAGTAACATGTTAATGGCTGTAACAAGTCCAACAAGTACTTGAAGGCCTCAAAAAACTGGTTTTCAAATGACATCAACGAGTAGATCTTTGCATTGTTATAAAACCACCCACTAAGGAACTTTAATACCTCGACTAAGTACTTTTTCATCAGTTTCACTTGGGACAACCATTGGTGATTAGGCAAGTCCTGGGCCAAATTCCGTAACGATAACAAACAATCTAACGATAACGCAAACACTGCGGTGTCAAACTTGTCCAATTGCTTGTCTATAATGTATTGGTAAGGCCTAATAAAGTACTTGATTAACTCGTGTCCCAAGTATGGAACCTTGTTCAAATTTAACGCCGTATGTGCCGAAAGTCTCGTCAACGTACTCAACGCCCATGTCACTTCACTGTCAAGCCCTGAACGCAACGACATATTGATTCTCGTAAGCTCTTCAACTCCACGGTTGTTGTATCCTATTGGGGCAGAATGGCCGTAGCCACTGAACTGGTAGCTGCCATCCAGCGCAATCGCCGGGTTGTGCAAGCTCTTAGAGCCGACAATAATCGGCGTAAGTGCCGGTGCTGCCACTTCTTTCGCGCTGTCCATCGTTTGGTGCTGTTTACTGTAATCGCTTCTTCTGTTGTGATTTTTTCACCAAAGTATGGGAAATATCTCGTCCTGCAGGTTGCCGGTGATTTTGATCACGTGATTTATCCTCTCAATTTTCACCTTGTGGAAACGACATTTGCGGCTGCCCGACATTTCTTATCAGAATGTCGTGGTGCCGTTGGTGGCTGCGGTACAAAGAGACATTAGCGAAATTAGAAGGTAGTTTATTCCTTCTCGAAACCTAATTTTTAGCCATGAAGTTCGTTCAAGTAGCTCAGGCAGTTTTAGCAGCTGGTACAATTTGTGCTTCTGCAATTCCGGTGGGAAATGGTCCCCAGGTGGTGTTTGGGGGTAATGAAGATTATACCCGGTTATCGGAGATGAAAAATAGCTTATTTGCAGCTTTACACCACAAATTTGATAGCGATGCTGTTGATGCCGTGGATGAATTGTTAACCGGACTCGGTAAGGAAGACTTGGCTGGGTTGGAAGAGACATTTTTCAAGCAAAAACCAAAGTTTTTCCCTGGTACTGATAGAACCAAGGCGAAATCACAAGACTTTGAGGCATTGTCTCTGGACAAATATAAAGAATACTCTTTGAGAATCAAAGAAAACAAGCCTGAGGTGTTGGGATTAGATACCGTCAAGCAGTACACTGGGTACCTTGATGTAGACGATTTAGATAAGCACTTCTTCTACTGGTTTTTTGAATCTAGAAACGATCCTGAAAACGATCCTGTGATTTTATGGCTTAATGGAGGCCCAGGATGTTCTTCTGCTACCGGGCTCTTATTTGAATTGGGTCCATCTTCGATCAATGCCTCTATTTTGCCAGAATACAACCCATACTCATGGAACAACAACGCTTCTGTGATCTTTTTGGACCAGCCAGTAGGTGTAGGATACAGTTACACTGGTGGGGAACAAATTGGGACTACTGAGGCTGCTGCAAAGGACGTTTTTGTATTTTTGGAATTGTTCTTCCAAAAATTCCCCCAATTTATCAAGAACAAGTTCCACATTGCAGGAGAGTCATATGCGGGCCATTACATTCCTGCTTTTGCCTCGGAAATTATCAATCATGCTGATAGATCATTTGAATTGACTTCAGTAATGATTGGAAATGGATTTGTTGACCCATTGATTCAATTCGAGTACTACAAGCCAATGGCATGTGGTTTAGGTGGGTACCCACCAGTCCTTGATCAAGACGTGTGCGACAAGATGGGAAAAGCCTATCCAAAGTGTGCTGCTTTGGAAAAGATTTGCTACAAGATCCCAACCTCACTCACTTGTGTAGCAGCCATGCTTTACTGTGGTCAGCAATTTGAAATGCCTTACATTGATTCGGGATTGAACCCATACGACGTGCGTAAAACATGTGCTGATAAAGGAGGATTGTGTTACGAACAAATGGACTACATTGACGAATACTTGAACTCAGAATACGTGAAAAATGCCGTTGGTGCTGACGTTGATATTTTCACTTCGTGTGACGACATTGTAGGAGGAAACTTTGCCAAATCCGGAGACGGTGGTAAAGGGTTCCAAGGATATGTGGCCGAGTTGTTGGAAAAGCAAGTTCCTGTGTTGGTTTACGCCGGAGATAAGGACTTTATCTGCAACTGGTTGGGTAACTTGGCATGGGTAAATGCCTTGCCATATGACGACCATGATAAATTCTATAAACAAGAATTGAGACCATGGTACACTGAGGATGCTAAGTTAGCCGGTGAAGTTAAGAATCACAAGCACTTTACTTTCTTGAGAGTTTACGATGCGGGCCACATGGTACCATTTGACCAGCCTCAAAATGCTCTTGATATGGTCAATAGATGGATCCAAGGAGACTACAGCTTTGGATACTAGACACGTTATGACGAATTTTTCTGTTTCTAAAGTCGTACTAGACTACGAATTATTGTTTTTTATATACTGAGATGTTTTGTTTATGTTTAAATGAGGTTCTATCGACATGTGTGAGTCCTGCTCCATATATGTAGTGACGAAACGGTACTGGGTACAGAAAATCTCGCAAGTACACCGTTTCAAAATCATGTTCCATACGTCAGTCTACGCTGGTTCATCTAAAATTATGTCTCTGTTAATGCCTATATATGCACGTTTCGTGTAGTGACGTTTGGGCATGTTCACCTTGCTTCAGCAGGAACACTTGATCTGAGCCAAAAGGCAAAGAGGGCGTTACCTGCAACCCGGCAACTCAGGATTACATTTCGTTTTACCTGTTTTATATGAGCCGAAAAAAGGTCTACCTTCACTAGTTTTGGCAAAACGACTCTTCCGTCACGATGTGTTTCTTTGTAGCACCAGCCGTACATGGTCTATTTTCGCGACAGATTATGTCCAGAAAAGTGACATATTTTTTCGCGATTTCACGCTCCCCAGAATCTAATGCATTTTGATAACAAAAGCCAAGGCTTATTCACAAGCGGCGTAAAACAACCGACAATCATTCGCTTTTCCGTGATAATATTAATGACACGCATCAGTGGCCTCCTATCAGCGATTTTGGGGGTATTTGGCGTGGTCATGGCCACTTTCCCCCTTCAATTCCCCCAATGGCCGTTCACGGCCATACCACAAGCCCCAGAAAAGGGGCAGCAAGTCAACAGAAACACTCCCGAATCATTAGGAATCGATTCAGTACAACAACACTCGGGATATATCCATCTAAATGGCCTGGATAGACACTTATTCTACTGGATGTTTGAGTCGAGAAACGACCCAGCTACTGACCCGGTTGTTTTGTGGTTAAGCGGAGGGCCAGGCACGTCGTCTTTGGGTAGCATGCTTCTAGAATTGGGTCCATCAACGCTTAATTCGCTGCTTCAGCCGGTCCACAACCCATATTCTTGGAACTCGAATGCCACTGTGATCTTTCTCGACCTGCCAGTAGGCGTAGGGTACAGCTACAGCGACAGTTCTCGTGTCAGTTCCACGGTCGATGCCGCCAAAGACATTTACCAGTTTCTCGAGTCGTTTTTTGACGAGTTTCCTCGCTTCCGTAACAATAGTTTTCACATTGCTAGTGAATCGTACGGGGGACATTACGTCCCTGCGGTGGCCACAGAAATTGTTTCTCACCGTGAACGATCATTCGAATTGCTGTCGATTTTGATTGGAAATGCCTACATTGATCCAATACTCCATTATCGTAGTTTCAAGAAAATGGCATGCGATGACGAGTCGAATCACCTCGATATTGATCAACAAGTGTGTGACAATGTAGAACGGTCTATTCCAGCGTGCGAGGCGTTGGAGCAAGTATGCTACAAGACTCCAACTGCACTAAGTTGTGTTGAGGCCCGGAAATACTGCCAAAGCAATGTTTTACAGCCATTTGTCGACGCAGGCGTCAATGTTTTTGACATTAGAAAGCAATTCAACAACGACTCGATGGCTGATACACGGTACTTGGAGGAGTACTTGCGTTCTCGTGAAGTCATGAACGCTGTAGGAGCAAAAGTGGACAACTTTACCAGATTCAGCGATGATGTAATAGCTGGGTTTGCAGCAACTGGCGATGAAGCAAAACAATTCAAATCCAATATTGATGAAGTATTGAACTATGGTATTTCGGTACTTATTTACGCGGGCGACAAAGACTTCATCTGCAACTGGATCTCTCTTTTCGATATCGTGAATTCTATGGGCTATAACTACCACAAGAGATTCGAGAGGGCAAAATTACAGCCGTGGTATACAACGAATGGAACATTTGCTGGGCAAATTAAAAATTCTGGGAATTTTACGTTCTTAAAGTTATTTGATGCACCGCATCAAGCACCTCGAGAGCAACCTCAAGTGTGTTTAGATATGGTCAATCGGTGGTTACAAGGAGATTATTCCTTGGGGTACGAACCAAGTTTTTAGACACTGATTTACTTCGAATACAACCCTGTTAGAAAAACATACATTTGTAGATAAACATGTTTACAAGTGTACAATGGACACCGTCCAAACACCGCACGTTCAACTAAATTTTTTACCAAACAAAATCATCTGTAATTGGTCGTATAATGAAATGACCCCGGCACCGGCCACCCCTCTCAAAATGTTGGCCCCAGCACCTTTGAACAATGTCATGAATCCCTCAGCAGCAACAACCTTGGAAAATGCGTCAAATGCCCCATTGTATTTGACAGCCTGACCAGATGTCATCATCATTCTTCTTCTCACGGTATCCAAAGGATAAGACGCCGTGGCAGCACTGGTGGTGACAACCCACCCCAAGAAAAATGACGCTAAGAAGTTTCCTTCCAACGGACCAGTCAAAATCACCGGTTTAATCGAATCATACAACCCAAAATACAACCCTCTATACACGATAATTCCAATGACAGAAACACCAAACCCTCGGTAAAGCCCAGCAACCCCATCGGACGCAAGTGTCTTCTTATACACGTCCAACAACCCGGAGAACTCTCTGCCACCATCCTTTGATTTCCCGTCGTTGGCCAATCTGGTTCTGGCATAATCCAACGAGTACACAAATGCCAATGACGTAGCCCCGGCCATACCCCCAGAAGCCAAGTTCCCAGCAAACCACCGCCAGTACCCGTCGTCCTTTTTGAAGCCAAACATCTTTTTGAACTCATCTTTGAAGGCAAAGTTCAATGCTTGTGTAGGGAAGTATCTGATGACATTGGCGGTGTTACCTCTCCAGAAGGAGACAACACCTTCTTCGCTAGCAGTTCTTCTGAAACAGTCGATAATACCATCGTACTTACGAGACAATCTTCCTTGCTTGATCATTTCATCCTGGTTTTGGATCAAAAGCTTGACTCTTTCGATGGGGGCTGCTGCTGTTTTGGAAACGGCAGCAGAGACTCCTCCCATCAAGAAGTCCATCACAAACTTGTTATTATCCATGGTGCAGAAAACGGGTGGTCAAATTTGAAATTGCACTAGTGACACAAATACTCAATACAAATCGTCGATATTTCTATGCCAAAGCCAGAGAAACAACCACAAACTAAAGTATGAAATTTTTCTAGAAAATGACGCTTTTTCAAATTTATAATTAATTTAAAGGGGTGGAGAATCCAAATGGTTGCAAGAGATTATGTCAGCGTGCATGCATGTAATCACATTACAACTTTGGCACTACGGCACAATAGCCATGGAATCGTGGTGGTTTCGTCGCGTGTTGTGCTTGGTTGGGGGCATTTCAGATAGGTGGTGGGGGGGTTTAGTGGGCGCAATGGAGTCCATGATGGCGGATGGTCCTTGCCAGCGCTTTCCGGCCGGATGTATTTTTGTGACTGCAAACAGTGGTTGGTGCGACATCGCTCCGACATTGCTAGTAGGTTCGATTTATACGAGTTGGGGCATGCTGTACCGCTCTGCGCCGTCCCAGACATGAGGCCCACCATGTACCTTTTTCGCGCTGTATTTCCGAAAACTGCGCTCACCCTTGATTCGGCATTTGCGGTACAGTGGTGGGCTTCTATTTTGTTGTGTCTAGCTAGACACTGTCGACTGAACAGAGAATGGACTAGGGTGCAAAATGGGTGCACTTTTAAGGTTTTAAATAGTGGTTGTGATTACGTAGTTGGCACATTGGTTGTGTAAATCCCGTGCTTCGGCTATGTGGCCTCGGAACTGCCTTGAACACTGTGCATATCGCGAAAATAGTGAAAAATCGTGAAATGTGTTTAGCTACTGCAATTGTCTTTTAGCCTACGTATTGAGTTGATTGGGAGTCAGTGACGGGGTACGTCATCTTGAAAATTCGTGAACACCATTCACTCGGTGTTTGCAATTGAGTTAGTTTCTCTGTGGGACGTTTATTATCTTCCATGTGCTAATTTTTGCGCATGGAAATTCCATGCATAATGAAATGTTGCAAAAGATTGCTGGTCTCGATGAATTGGGAAGGACCATTTGGCACAGACAGAATCGACGTGTCAGTTGAAATTGTGATGACACGAGTAGGTTAGGCATATTTAGGGCATGGTGGCCAGAAATGATTGTGTTAACGTTAGAGTTTATTGGTTACATAATCTGCGCGGTTCAGCTTTAGTTAAGTGTTGCTTGATGCGTTCAGCTTTATACAACTATCTCTTGCTGGTTGAACTGCTTGTGGTTGTAACTACTGGTTTTGGTTGCAAAGTCTGATGTTAAGCAACACTGTAAAGATTCGGCAGCAGAAAGGGAGTTCACTTAAGAGAGGTACTACCTTATTTTGTGGCCATGTAGAGAAACAAGTCCACGTTTAAACCAATCAGTCTCCTTTGGTCTAATTCTGTTCGCCATGAGCCCGTCAATCCTATCGACCGTGCTACCAGTCTTACAACCTTGAGCTCTTGTACCACCACGATTCATCTTTAGGGCTGAGCCCTAAATACCGTCATATGATCACATGATTGAAAAATTCTTGAGCGATGCAATTTTTGTGCAGGTGAGAAAAGTTTTGGTTACTATTAAAGAGATGGTGAAAAAAATTTCATAATAACTTTTATCATCATCCGTAAAAATGGCTTCGTATGTGCTAATACCAGCTAGTGGACAAGGTAGTTGACTGATACAACAGCAATGGGTACATTGTCTGTTAGAAACAGTCAGTATAGGCTTTTAGTTGTAAGGATGCTATGGTTTACCATGGGAATTCTAGATTATCTTGCAGAGGAATTTTTCAAATTCGAATAAACTATTTCGCCAATGCCTGATACATCTGTTTTCCTCTGAAGGTTTGATTAACTGTGTGGACGTTGTCTTTAACCAGTTAATTTTGTTGACCAACACTGTTGGTTGACTTGATGGGAATTAGAATGAACCTGGCAGTTCAGTTCTTTTTCGAACTATACTTTTTCCGAAGTATGGTGCCATTGAAAACCGTGAGAGAATGATGTATAATGTTTTACTAGAGGTTTGAAAACAATGTATTTTCAAACGTATACTAACTATTTTAGCGCTTTAAAACCAGAATCTTTGATCAAGAAAACTAAGGCTCAACAAAAGACTGCCGAAGAAAGAGCTGCTGCTAAGAAGGCTAGACAAGCTGTATGTATACCTGATTCATTACTTTATTAATTTTGTTTCTAATCATTTGAAGATGAAAATACCATTTGTATTTGGCTAGCTTCGGCAATGTTGTCAATCGTTAACCATCTTTCGGGACTGACATTTGATTAAACAAACTTTGAGTTTGTGGGATTTCAATACTAACTATTATAGGCTAACAAAGAAAAGAGACAAGCTATCTTTGACAGAGCTGCTGCCTACCAAAAGGAATACTCTGAAGCTGAAAGATCCGTCATCAAGGCTAAGAGAGATGCTAAGGCTGCTGGTTCTTACTACGTTGATGCTCAACCAAAATTAGTTTTCGTTGTCAGAATCAAGGGTATCATGAAGATCCCACCAAAGCCAAGAAAGGTCTTGCAATTGTTAAGATTGACCCAAATCAACGCCGGTGTCTTTGTTAGATTAACCAAGGCTACCCAAGAATTGATCAAGTTGGCTGAACCATACATTGCTTACGGTTACCCATCCTTGTCTACCATCAGACAATTAGTCTACAAGAGAGGTTTCGGTAAGGTCAACAAGCAAAGAATTGCTTTATCTGACAACGCCATCATTGAAGCTGCTTTAGGTAAGTACGGTATCTTGTCCATTGAAGATTTGATCCACGAAATTTACACCGTTGGTCCAAACTTCAAGCAAGTCAACAACTTCTTGTGGCCATTCAAATTATCCAATCCAAACGGTGGTTTCAGAACCAGAAAATTCGAACACTTTATCCAAGGTGGTGACACTGGTAACAGAGAACACTACATCAACGCTTTGGTTAAACAAATGAACTAAGTTTGTTGACCACGGTTTTGAACTTTTCCTTTCTTCTAATTGAAAAGTTGTTTTGTATATCTTGTAATAAATAACTAACTTTTCAAATTTGTGGGTTTAATTTATATTAATGTATGGTTTTTGATTTTTGACTGTTATCGTACAATGGTATCTGTAGTCTGGACAGTTCACCTCGTTGATCATACACTTAAATGGATATCGAGTCATTATGTTATTATACATGCAATTGCCGTGGTTTTATGTTTTTTATCATTCCCATTGTAACCAGTCTTCTATTTCCCATAGTAACCCTTCGATAAAATCAAACTTTTTCCATATGGCGAAATCAACCCTCCACTCTACTCCATACAGATCGTAGATATAATCTGTTGCACTCGAATGGGAGTCGAATATCGTATGTGCTAAATAAATCATTAGCTGTACCATGTTGAGCACCAATATGGTGGTAAATAACAACGTGGTGATATTCAAGATAACCATGCCGGGATTCGATGCCTGTTGCTTATAAGTATAGTACAAGTAGTATTGTTTGACGAATGGAAGGTTTTTGATGAACGACTGGGCCTTTTTCGATGTTGTTGTGGGTTCATTCATTTGTAGTTTGTCCTTTATGGAATTCTGGAGCTTGGTAGACTGGTTGATTTGATTTGCTAACTGCTTGAATTTGAGTTCGTTTTGTGCATCTTTCACAAGGAACTCGTCCAACTCTTGTTGTAGTTGATTTTTCTGTTTTTCTAGTAGTTTTATTACCATGTCTTGCTGCTTGATTTTCTTCAAATTATCAATAGATTTGACCGGCAAATCGTTGGTGGATTTCTCCCTAATCATGGTTTCCAACAGCGTAGCATACGCGTTGGAGCTTTCTAGTTGACGCTTAAGGTCAATAACTTGCAAATTGACCCGCTTGATGTCAGCATGTAACTGCATGTTCTCTTGAGTTAGAGCGATGATTTCGCCATCACGGTGCAAAATATCGTTTTCTTTCGCCACTAGGTCCGTAGCTAGTCGGTAGTTGAACTTTTTCGTCGGCTCCAGTCGCTGCTGAGGTTCATTTGTGAAAATTTTGTGCCGCGTCCTGGTCGAATTTGCAATCGTAAGTAAATCACCATACGATATCTTGAATCTGTCCAGTAAAAACTTGTCGAAATCGGTATATTTGACTAGCCGTAGCAAAAAGTGTTTGAACTCGCCTTTTTTCAACTTCAAATCGGGACTTTTTTCCATCATCGACTCCAATAGTGATAGCTCGTCTCTCAAGAGTAATGACTTGACAGATAAAGCCCGCTCCAATTCCGCAATCACCACCAAAATTCTCCCAACAACCGTCGTATCTCCATCATTCATTCGATCCCAACACTGGCTGATGATATCATCGATCAATTCTCCCGTCATCTCTGTGTTGTCTGAATCTGCTAGAAGCACATTGTAAATTCCATTTTGGTTTGTCGCGCGATTCGACATCGACATACAATATTTAGTACTAAAAACACTAGCTGTTGCTACAGTATATACAATAGCGTTTCTAATCTACGAGGTAAGTAAGTTGTAATCTTGTGTGTTTTCTCTATAATGTGTCCAATTTTCGTGAAGTTAACACGAATCTAATTAAGTTAATTTTCTGTACTTTTAATTTCTGATGTGCCATTCACGAATGAAATTAATGGTGTAGGGTCAATATCGAGTTCTACTGCCTCCTTTGGCGGGATATTACTACTTTCAGTACTTGCAATGTTGCTAGCTCCTTGGTTGACTGGTACTGGTTGTGTAGAATTCAACGGTTGAGCGATAGTAGACTGGGACAGGACGGGGTTGTTATCAGCAATCTTGTTGAGTACTTCACCAACAGGCTCTTGTATGGCAGCATTCAACGTAGCAGCAGCAAGGAGGTTTTCCATTGCTGTGCTAGTAGCAAACACTGGCCGTTCTGATGGTTCAGGTTCCTGCTGTTGAAGTGGAAAACTCGTGGTGGTTGCCCCAATTGACTGTGGTATCGCAATAGGTTGTCCCTGTGGCGGTACTGTGTGAATGGGTTGCTCTGGTTGATTAGCTGGTTCTACCTGAGAGGTTTCTTGAGATTGATTAGTTGGTTGGACATGGCCAGTTGGTTGGATTTGACTCGCTGGTTGGGCTTGACTCGATGGTTGGGCTTCACTACCCAGGTGAGCCTGAACCAATTCATACTGGTACTGCCTGATTAACAAAACCACCTGTGCTAATAAGTCTTGCATTATTATCCCACTTCCATAAATCTTTCTGAGCAAAAACATCAAACGATCAACTTTCATATTTAATGGTTCTGCGCCAAACCGAACTTCCTCGATGCTTTGTCTAGTATTACCATGGAACTGGGTATATCTTTCACAGAGCTCAACAAGTGCCTTTCTCTCATTAACTGGATACGTTCTTAACGTATCACCCAGCATCTTGATATCAATCATCTGACTCAAATCTGTTTGGTGAAGTAGAAAATCGTTTGACATTTGTCCAGATTCAATCAATCTACAAACAGGACAAACATAATTCTCTTCTTCGGTCTCTTTTTGATCCTTATTAATACACGAAACATGGTACCATTCGTTGCAGTGATCGCATTCAATCATAGTTCCAAACTCGTATTCCCTGCAAATACAATAGATAGGAGCATCTTTGTTTTCTTCTTCGCCAGATCCATGGGCATACCTTGTAAAATATGCTGATGACTTCTCAAATTGGTCCTCTTCGGAAAAATTGAATTCAGACTTGTAATGCAATTGATACAACTTTTCCACCAATGCTTGATTTAATGAAGCTTTTAAGTTTAAGTGGTCTAAATCCACATCCTTATCCATAGTTGTAATAACTTGCACATCGCGGACAACGTCCCATAACTTATTCACCCATGACTCCGCTGGCAGTAATTGTTTGATGAAAATATCGGGATTGAATTTGAGTTCACTTTCACGGAGTTGCGTTTGCAACTGTTTCACATCAGAATATTGAAATGTCTTGCTTGCGATAGTTAGATCTTGTAGCTGCGAAATCAAGTGCGTATTTACATGCAACTTGGAAAGCTTATTATAGTTATCTGAAGACAAGAAGATCTTTTCTAATCTGAATGTTTCTGCGATCTTCTCTAACGTGTTCAAATCAACTTCCTCAACGTACTCATACTTGATGAACTCACTTACTTCGTTGTTAAACTTGATGCTTTCCTGAACGATCAATTGGATCTTGTCAAACATTTCAACGTCATCAGCAGATAATACGTTCTTGCTTTCTTGAAAAAAGTCAAGAAGGTTCTTTAGTGAAAATACTTCCTTTTTATCCGAATATGGATCTGCTCCTTTGTCAATCAAGTTGAAAACCTTTATCCATTTGATTCTATCTCTTATTCTTGTAATGAACCTCAATGATGGGATGTCAATACCAAAACTTTCACCCAAATTTATTAAATCATTAAACTCTTGAAACGTTTTATTCTTCTTGGTTATTAAAGTGCGACTTGCTCGATCAAAGTTCTCTATTTCTTGTTGTAATTCTAGTATTTGATCGGTTTCAACACTTGAAAAGTTCAATGATGGTATTCTTTCAATCAACTTCACCAAATCCTGCAAGCTCACTCTCTGCGACTCGGTATTGTTTCTTATTCTTTGTTGGTGCTTGATTGCCAAAAGGTTTTGGCATTCTTCTATGAATTGGTTCGAATTATCGATGAATAATTTCAAACTGTTAAGGTATCTTTTGAACTTCGTCAATTTTTCGTCATCCTTTTTAGCAACTGTCTTGACAGCCGAAGCAATTTTTTCCCCATCACTCAATAAACTTTTGTACATCTTCAACGTTAGCTGTTCATTCTCGTTCAAAGAAGTTTCATATTCGTCGATCCATTTCTCATAATCAATAGAGTAACTTGAAATAATTTTGGAATAGCTCCTTAATTTTTCATCAGAATAAAACAATTGCAATTCCAAACCATAATCCTTCGAGCTCGTCCATTTATCTTTCTGATCCAAAAAGTCTTGTAAAGTAATTGACATCTTAGTTTTATCTCGTTTATCAGTCACCACAATGTTAGAAGGAAATCCGTTTCTAAGGCCAACATCAGTAATGGAATCAGCAAAACTCATCAATTTCTCATCGATAACAGTTTCCTTAATTTTAAACTTTCTGACAGCTTGTCTCAACTCTAATTCTCTTGTGGAAATATCCTCATATATTGATTTGACTTTTCCATAAGTATCAGAATCAAACCCAATACTTTTTCCTGAATCAAAAATCTGGATTAAGTTGATCAATAATTTAAATGTCAGAAAATTTGGCAAAATCCCTTGGTTGGAAAGCCATTGCTCTCCTTCTAATGCATAATCAAGCCAACAGTTTGTTGCAAAGTTAACCTCTTCGGTAACATTGACTCCGAAAGATTTATTCGAAGAATAAGACTTAGGATATTGTATGATAAACTCCCCAGGGTTTTGCACAGTTTGATAGAAATTGATTCCCTTTTCCTTAAGTAAACTTGTGGGGATCAATACGTCTTGGTTGTATTTGATAGTTGATTGCTTGATCGATTCCTGAAAGATAGCATTACTGTGTGGAAACCTGTCCTGAAGATGTTTGCTTGTCGTCCCTTCAAGTACATTCAACAAAGTATCCTCTTGAGAATTTTTTATTAACTGCTCAAAGAACTCAGATTTCAAATTTGACTTATGGAAGCTTTCTCCTGTTTTTTGGTCTGTGATCTCTTTTACAAGTTCTTCAAATTTGTTGAAATCCAGCGCAGGTATAAAGCTCCAATATTTGCTAGACCCTAAATGATGAAAACAAGCAGATTGCGTGAATTGGTCCTGGCAGCTCCAGTTTGAAACAGTAAGGGTACCGGAAACATTCAATCTTGGGCTTGTTAATCGTACATTTGTCATATCATTTTCTGATAAGGTTCCAAGTAAAGAGTTGGGTAATATTGGAATGTTGTGTAAATTCCATGGAAATAGGCTATCGGAGTTGTTGTTTCCATTCGACATTAAATTTTTTGTGCAATTCATAAATCCAAAACCACTATAGTTTGATGGAATATCCATTCCAAAATGCACTTTTAAATCTGACGAAGTTCTACCACTAGCTATTTTCTGGAACAACTCCTCCATTCTGCAATGTGTGATGGCTTTCTTTGTGTTTGAATCTATGAAGTATTCTTGAAACTGACTGGAAATGAAATTTTGAAGTTTTATATCATCATTCATATAATCGCTGAGCTTGTAAACTGGAGATCTTGATTTGTAGTATTGGACGTCGTCCTGAAATATCTCAAAATTGTCAATTATTTCTCTCAAAACATGATTCAATTCATTTCTTCCAGAAATTTTTCCTCCTTTTGAATGGTTAATCTTGTTTGGTGCATGTAAAGGAAAACCTTTCGAGATTTTTGATTTGATTGATCTAGAGAACTGCCGTGACGAGCCTATTACTACTGGATGCTCACCTCTCCGACACAATCGTTTTGTGTCTAAATTAGAAGCATCAGACTCTCTATCAACAGTACGTTTCCCGTTTTCGTTTATCGTGGTAATGTCATCAGCCAGCTGAGACATAGCAGTTTTATCGATACTCTCAAGGGTCAATACTTTTTCGAAAGGATAGATTATTTCTATGTAAGAGTTTCTAAGTGTTTCAGCAAAATTATCGTCCAATGACAAATCAAGACATATGTTTTTCCAAAGGCCGTTTGCTGTCACATTTGAATACCCCTTATTCATTTGAACACATTTGAACAATCTGTACAAATCTATCAGTTTTCCTGAAATCACAGGAATATGGTTCATGAAACTTAAACCGTTGTTTTCATCTATTTCGTTTGTGTGTATTGACTTAGTTTCAATGTGTTTTGGTTCTTCCTTTACGACTTCTACTGACTTGGTTTCAGCTTGGTTCTGCTCTTCTTTAACAGCATGTATTGGCTCATTCTCAGTTTTAATAAGTCCATTTTGCAGAACAGGAAGCAATATTGCATTTTCTGTAATCATTTGATTGTTGGAGTCACTTGTACTATTGGGATTTGCAACGGTGTTGCTGGACAACTCCGAAGTCCCATTTTGAGAAATTTGTTGACCATCAGATGGTTTTTCACTAGATAACGAAATAGAGCTTTTAGTTGGCTCGTCTGGTATTGCTTGTGATTCGGTCTGTGGTCCGCCCTGTGGTTCCTGTTGTTGATCTGGTTGTGGTAGTTGCTGCATTGAAGGTTCAGGATTTGCACTCAGAGTTGGAATATACAGATTAGATGATGACATTACATCTTTTGCGACTGTTTCTTTTGCCAAATTGTTCAAAGGATTTGGTTCCACTGGAACGGCCCCATCTTGTGATTGGCCGGATTGGGAAACAGACAGACTTTTGTAGCACTCTATCAATTTTGAAAAAAACTCTAAACGAGACGACAACTCCTCTTGTGATGAAAACAACAACGACGATGATTGGAATTGGAAATCATCGTCAAGATTGATATTTCGTTGTAATGTGTGATTTTGAGATTCTGGTAATTTCACCTTAATGGCCCCGTACTTTATTCCTTGGTCTCTGACAGACTCAATTAGCTTTATTGGATCTTGGCACTGTTCGTCGTTCAAGTAAAACGTCGGTATATCATTGAGCTCACAGTCACTAGTAATAATTAGAGGTGAAGATTTTGATGGGTGTAACTCAGCAAAATTTCCCAAGTTTCGAGAAACGGAACACTCTTGTTGTGTCACTGCATTCCTAGGAGTTTCAAAACTCGACTCCATCGGTACTTGTCCGTTTTGAATTAGGGGATCCATGTACGTCTTGAAGAAAAGGGAAAAGTGTTGCTAAGTGAATTTTTCAAATCCGCGACCAGTGGGAAATCGCAGTACTACAATGATGGCGGTAAGTCTACCACCATTTGTGGGCATGAGTTGAGTGCGGTGGTGGTGCGAGGAAGGAGTACAAACTACAGAGTAGCTCAAGAGGTCGTCTAGAGTTGGAAAGTACTTTTTATTTCCATACTGTTTTCGGGTGTCTGTACAGTTACAATATAGTATGGCACAATGAAAATTTCACCGGGCCATATATACATGGAGTGAGTTAAAGTGCTAGAACACCGTATCTGAAAAAGTACGACGAGAGATGTCGGATTATCTATGAGGGGTCAACAGTGGGACCGAGACCTAGAGACGAGAACGGACCCAGTCCGATCAGGTTCCGTCAGTATTACAGGAGACACCACCATCGTATCAAAGATAGTCACTCCAACATGGTACAGGCTACTGAGATGTAACTAATGCACATATACGATTGTAGAAGTGGGTTTGGTCGACCTGAGCTCACGCCATAGTATAAATAGGGTAAATGTGTACATAGGCAAACGTACAGATGAGCACAGTATATCTTATAGGGACACATGGCTGCACCCCGACGGTGTTGGAGTTATTTTTGCGGCACAAGCACGCAATGACTGTACGAAGCATAATAGAGACCGTAAGTCTTTGTCTATAATAGTAGGCACAGAGGAAAAACCCTGATTTGGAACTAGTCAGTTTACGTTAAATAATTTCTGCATGCATATATTAATGTACAGAAGTGTTCAACACTAAATCAACAAATATAAAACTACACTGCTTATAATAAGGCAGCAACCATGGCGACACCGGCTAAGGCACCAGCAACGTTCTTTTGAGCACCACCGACAAAAGTGGAGATGTGAGTAGATTGGGAGTGGATGGTGGTGGTGTTAGATGGGACGTGAGTGGTGTAGGTGGTTGGGATAACACATGGACCAGTGACGGTGATGGTTTCAGCCTTGGTGACGGTAACAACGTGTGGAGCACAGACATCTTCGACACAAGTAGTAATGGTGACGGTGGTTGGTTCTGGGCAGTAGGTGGTGTAGTCAGTCTTGGTGATGTGGGTGGTAACAGTAGAGTTAGAAGCAGAAACGGCGGTGGCTAAGACAGCAGCTGGTAAGACGGAAGATAATTGCATTGTTAACGATAGTATTAAGTGAGTAAGCGAATGTAGATAGAGAATACCATTTGGATTGTGCTGATATTGGCATCAATTTATAGGGTTGAGTTTTCACGGTAATCACGAAGTTGCAAAAAATGGCTTGGGTTAAAAATAACAGAAAAAAATTATTGTGACATTTTAGGCAATTGAATTACACTCAAGAAATATATCATTCTAGACCACATCATATTTGGAGACTACGCGGTACACTTTACCAAGACCATGGGCATTGTTCTCCCGTGGATTGGCAGCTTAGCAACGTGAACATGTGTGGGCAAATGGGATATCTTCGCTCATCATACCATGTGGTGGTGGGGTGGTGTTTTGTTGTGACTGTGTTTGAGCAAGAGGTATCTGGTGACACCAAGGACATCAGACGCAACCATGGTACTATTGGCGGGGGCTCAGGTCGGAGGCGGCAAGAACCTGCTGGGGTTTATTGTGATTGCAAATACGCGGGAGGCATATTTTGGGGTACTTCGAGACAACCTTTAGGTTACAAAATACGACACCACAGCAGGCGTTTCCTGGCTAAACTAACCAGAACAAGGGCAACGCCACATGGCGGGCATTACGACACACGAAAAGAATAGCTCGTTTCGTACACACAAGACATATCGTGTTTACGGTTATGCACGAGGAAAAGTAAACATTTGGACAGTCTTTGAGAACGATTTCCACTACAGGATACTGGGTATTCCGAAGCACGTTTCCAAGTTCTTAAGAGCACTAAGAGCACTCTGTTTTAGGACCCGTGTGGTCGGGGGGTCCTCTACTTGACACTTTTGGCCGATTGCGTTTGCGCACCGCGTATGCTCAAGCATTGAAAATACGATATTATTATCTAAACGCAATAATAACAACGCGATTCACGAAAACAATATTCGTACCACAAACTCCCAAAGCCCTCAGACTCATCAGCCTCATCTTTGTACTGCCGTCTGCGCAACTAAGGGTACGGTTCTACTCTCAACACGCCCTGTTCTTTCTCTGTACCTTCTGTCTTCTGTCTTCTGCCTGTTTGCAATCTCAATCAGATTTTCTTGTTCTGTACCGTGTTTATTGTGTACGAAAATCTTTGCTTGCTTACAATGCCCTTGGTTGCGTGTGGGCATACAAACGCTACAATTACTGCAATTGCACATTGCCTGACTAGTACAGTATTTGCCTAATCTGTCGAGATGATGGTTTTTCTTGTCGGTGCTAATTTTATCCCACTTCTTTCACGGCTATGATTTGGGATCGTACGTTCACGTTATTTACGAAGCTTATTTTGTATCGATGTTTTGGGCCGAGTCTTGAGCCTGCGTGCGATTGAATCGTCCTGACCCGTTTTCTTGTTTTTCGCGTCGTGCTTCGAATTCGATCTCGTAGTTCCCCTGGGCCTGCCTTTGGTGCTAGTAGCCCCTCGCCTACATCTGGCACTCACCGTTAAATATACAATGTCGAATCAACTACACAAATTCCAACCCTTCCTAACCTAAACAAACTTATACATTTACCATCACTTCTAAAGGTGACACACGGCACATATTCTCCTGCTGGGCAAACTCAACTAGTAATCTTCCAACTCTTTGTCCCAGTCAATGGTGGAAAAGTCCACATCTCCGAAGGTATTTTCTCCGGAATATAAAACATACAAGAACCCGTCTTCGTCCTTGTGTTCCTCGTAAATAGTCGAAATCAATGCTGCTGTTGGAGGCAAGATATCGTTGACAAAAATGAAAATCGCCTTTTCCGATGGTAACTTGATTCTTTTCCGAATTACGTATACAAACTGTCCTATTGACAAGTCAACCGGAACCAAGTACTTGCGCTTGTCAATCTCGGGAATATCGCTATTTTCTACCTTCTCGCAGATGACAGGCACTCTGTCCTTAAATCTCTGTGTTATTCTTGCCGCTTCCGCTTGACGTTTCTCTAAAGGTTAGTACTATTGATGTTGGTTACCCAGAGCCGGGACCTGTAGTTACACAGCACCGCCAAATACCCTTCTACGACGTTACCTCGCGGTTCAACCATCCCGCCAACGTCATGTACTCTCGCCTACACAACCTCGATATCTACCGGTGCCACCGTGCCACAACCCACTCGCTCGCTCTCACAAACACATACCAAATGGATGTTCATCTTTGAATTGGGATCTCATGTTGAAAGTGCTTTATTGTACCAATGCAATTGAACCAGTTACTCCTGTGGTTATCGTATACTAATTGATGGGTGTTCTATGTCAATTGTGGGATTACTCAAATAAAACAAATAAGGAGCTTATCAGTAATGACTGATATCATTTCCTGTATAATTCCTTAGTCATACTGTCAGGTCATTCGGCTGCGGTGGTGGTGCGCCGGCGCCGCTGGCTGGGCGGAGGTGTCACCGCCGCTCGACCTACGTGGTGCTGGCTCGGCACCCGCCGCTGATTTTCCTAGCCGGTGTGACGAGCCACATTACTACATCGATGTACGTCACGCTCGTGATGGGGCCGTGGTGGCAAAACCTGGACCGATTGCATGTGTCATCGCCCAAACGTCCTCGGAGCTTCCCTGTCGGACACGCCACAGCTGTCACGCTATTACTTCGACGCTGGTACCTACGTTATTTACATGGTAGCGCCATCTATAGCCGGGGGGGATCGAGTTTCGGGCCCTGGCGGTGTTTGTACGGTGGTCTTGTGGAGTGTGCTTCTCTGGGTAGTCTTGTGGGATACAAGCCCTGGGTTACGCGTTTTGTGGTGAAAACGGGGTCGTCGTCTTTGTGTTTTCGTGGGACAAATGTGACGCGACATTAAATTTTCAAAAATGAGAACAAATAACACCGTGCACTAAACACTATTCCTCAACCATGATGTCGTTACAATCTATCAGAGCATTCTCCTCGTCTGCTGCCCGTCAATCGTTTGCCAGAGTGCAATTATTGGGAACCGTAGGAAGCGTCTTTTTCAGAGAAACCAAGGACGGCCAAAAGTTCATCAACTACTCCCTTGCCGTCAACAGATACTCGCCAGACGACACCAACAACACCGACTGGTTCAACATTTCTGTTTTCAACGAGAAACACATTTCCACTTTCGAGAAAATCTTGAAGCCTGGGGTGCAATTGTTTGTTGAAGCTGATGCCAAACAAAGACAAGTGCAAGACGAACAATCGGGCCAAAACTACAACTTGACGAGCTTGAAACAAAGAAGCTACGACATCGTCAGATTTGCTAAGAAAACCGACGACGCTGAAGTCGATGAGCAATAAGGGGTGCATTTTCTGTAAATTAGAGTATGTTGTTGTTGATCTAATACTTGTCTACTAATTCTGTTTAATGTATATTGTAATGTATATCATCTAAAACATGTATGTGGACACTCGTCCACTAAAATCATCACTGGGTGCACTGGTAAATAGTCCACGGTAAATAGGTATCAAAAAAGTGTTCGTATAGGAGACACCAAGAAATGCTTCTTGGTCGCTTAGTTCTTCTTGTGGAGCTTATCAGCAAAACTCAACTCAATTCCATATGCAAGAGTCAACTTGATGTGCTCCTTGACATGATTGAAGTCGATTCTATCAATGGTATCCATGACACTATGGATGTACTTGTTGGTGTTCTTAAAGTCACTCTCAATGATAAACGACGCCGGGTAGCCGTTCTCTAAGGCACTGGCGTGGTCAGAACATGCATACCCGCATTCGGTTTCGTGGTATGGAATTGAGTTGTAGTGGTCAATCAACATCTTCAAGAACTCGTTCTGGGCTTTGGAAGTGTAGTCAGTAATCAACCCAACGTGCTCCTCAATTCCGTTTTCAATGGTTCCTTGACTGTATCCTGTCATGTCCTGTTGTAACATCCCCAAAATAACTTCTTGCTTTTCACTGTATCTTGTGAAAACGTCGATTGACCCCAATAACCCACCTTCTTCAGCAGAGTAAAAGTGGAACTCCAAAGTATTGTATGGTTTAATTTTGTTAGCAATAATCAATCTCAATGCTTCCAAGATGGTCACTGTACCCGAGCCATCATCATCGGCCCCTGGGGCTTTCAATAAGTTTGGAAATAAGAGGTTGGTGGAGTCTTGGTGGGCCCCAATTACAACCTTTTCTTCTACTTGGCCAGGAATAGTAGCAATAATCGAATATTGGTCCCATCCGTCGTGGTGGATTTGCGTCAACGTGACGTCAGGGTTCGAGTTTGTGTAGTTAGAAATCAACGAGAAAAGCCAGTTAGCACTATCTAATCCGGATTCGGATTTGTAGTATCTGGTGTAGAACGAAGTGAAATTGGCAAGGTTGTTGTAAACTTCGTCGATGTCAATTTGGCCAATCAAGTCGTTGACGACTTTTGCTTGCAAAGGAGAAGTTGGGTAGTTGTAGGTAGGCACTTTCTTCTTCAATGTTTTCACCTGTTTAGCTCCCAAAATCAATAACTGTTGTAACCCCGATGCGGATGATCCATGGATTAACCCCTGTTTGACGGCTTCCTCGACAGAAATCTGGTTCGTGACATCGATGAAATTGATTCCTGATCTTCTGAGGTACAACTTCTCGGCTTCATTGGAAACTTGGTAATTATCAGGGCCCAATTTAATAAGTCTTTGCTCGTCACTTTCGCCAATCGAGACTTGCTTGGAAGACTGCCATGATGGCATAAGAGGGAATGCTGACACAACAGCCAAAAAGCACGATAAATAATATACTGCAAACATATTTATTGCTAATGTCTCTATGGTACTAAATGCTCACTTCCGTAATTTCAACCGCAGCAACGGTAATTTCACACTCGGAGTTAGCGAAATTCTGTTCTGCTAAAATTGAACAAATCCGCAACGAAATACACCACAAAACAGGTGGTGAGCTGTGAGTTGGACGTAGGGAGTGTTCTGTAGTTTGAAGCGTTCTCTGGGAAGTTTATGATAACATAGACCCTGTTCTCTTTTCACGTTTTGTCGCACCTCGGGCTCGAAACGGCCTAGGCACATCCAATTGCAAAAATGTTCAAACAAGTCAAAGAGTGGCACATTGCTTGAATGAGTCAATGGAAAGCATTCTAACATGCGACATACCCTGTATCGATCCCTTATACTGGCGTGTTTTACTGGTTTAATTTCGTGTGGTGTAGTTGGCTTATGTTTTTGCACATTTTTGTTATATATGTGTAAATAGGATAAAAATGGTTGCAAAATGTACACTTCTTATAATTACAGAAACCAATGGTTCTTCACTACACAAGTGAAAGATTGTTCAAAGACAGTAATACTAAATGATATCAATCCAAACCTTACCAATTACGCAAAATCCTACTCCTTTCTGCCATTTCATTGAACTAACCTCTGGTACTACTTAAAAATATCAGTTCAAATGCATCTTCAATTGCTAAATTTCCAACAAACAAACAAACAATCATCGAAGTATACACTTTCTAAATCAATAAATGCCACACGGAGCCCTCGTACAGCACCTGGCTTCATTTGACTTGGTTTGGCCCATTGTTTACCTCTCTTGAAAATGAAATGCTCCTAAACTACATCGGGGTAACCACTTTTTCACTCAAAATTAACATAATAACTAAGTATGCGAATCTACTCGTTCTACACAGCACATCCCTTCATTTTCTTTACAAGTAGCCCCGTTGCTTGTCAAACAGGGTGTAAATTTTGTTAGTCGTGGGCATCGGCAAAAGTTTTTCTCATCAGTGGTGAAAAACAATAAATCAAATAAAGACAAAACAGAATTTCTCAAACTCAAGCTAGCACGATTGGCCGTTTCATACTATGAATGGTACATCTAGTGGTATTTTACCTCAAGGGTCAAAGTTTGTGTACCCAACACTAGATTTGAAAAAGAACCTGTCATCGTCAGTTCAATTTCATCAAGATAAAACTTCGTCAACTAGTAATGGCCTGAGTATTGCTGGCAAGATTAGCCAACGGATTTTGCATCCATTCGAATTGAAGGAACAGGTCAATTACAAGGTTCACATTTCTAATTTTACAAACTTACCACCATTGCAATTAGGTTCTCAGTACATCACCGAGTTGAATAATGTCGATTCTGTCGTTCCTTCAGATTTATATTATAGCGAAATCAACAAACCTGATGGTTTAGACGACTACTTTTTTGATTGTGAGAAAGGATTGAATGAATTCTCAAGATTTGAAAAAGTCAATCAATTGAATTTGCCTGATAAATTTTTTGATGAATACAACTCAACTGAAACAAGTACTAAGATCGGGTTATTTCCCGAAATTGAAAGAGCATGGATTATCGCTGATAATAAATTGGTTATGTGGAACTATAAAATCCCTCAATCGTCCTTCAATGCATCATCACAATTTTTAACCATTGATCAAGTCAGAAACTCCATTTTGACAGTGAAAGTAGTTAAACCAAGAGCTGACGTTTTCGTGAAAGAAGTCAATTGGTTGTTGTTAATTGCAACTACTCAGGACATTCACATCTACATCATCAAGTACGACTCCAAATTAAACAATCTTGAAATTTTCAACCCAGATTTATCTGTGAACACTCAAGGATTGATTGTCAACAATTTCACTGTCAACGAAAAAACAAACGAAATATACTTTACCGGGGAAGGTGATGGGATAAATATCTGGAAATTGAATTACTCCAACAAGTCAAGTTTCACGAAAAATAAGTGCGATAAGGTCTGTTTAACTAAGACGGGACTTTCAAGTGTCATCCCAAGTAGATTACCTGGTATTGATCTCTTCAATTATGACACTTCCAAAACTTCTACTAACAATCAAAACTTACCAGAATGCATCGTACAAACAGCCATTGATGCTGACAGAGACATATTGTACACTTTGTCAAACAAGTCCGTCATTAGGGTTTATAAGTTGCAAGCTAAACAGGAACAGCTCACAGAGGCGTCAAAACTTATACCTAGCCAAATCACTAAACAAATGTCTTCTATTTTCATTGACAGCATAAATATCAAGGTGCTTGAAAAATTCACCATTATCAAGTTGGAAGTAATTCCTCCTAGAGAATCATCTGCAATTCAATTGATTGCAATTACAAGTTATGGTTGTCGTATATTGTTGAAATCAGGCAGCAACTTTGGCTATAGCTTTAACTCATTTGCCAACTCATCCAGATTGACAGTCGCATCAATAAAGTTTCCCCCTTCAATTGAGGCACCAATAATAAACCCAGAATTGGATTCATTCGCCAAGTCTAAACAACATATTTCGCAAACAATTGCCAACCAGCAGAAATCTCAATTATTGAAGAATACCAAATTAGCCAAGATTATTAGCCCAGGTATCTTCTTATGTGCTAAACGTACAAAACGGTCTGACAAATTGTTTGTTGCAACTCCAAATTATGGTGCTTTGAAGAAGAAAAACAAGTATTCAGAAGATGCAGAATTCATAAAATTTGGCACAAATGACAGTAGTAACAATTTCACATACATCCAAGATATCATCCAGTTGACTCCTTCTATGAATGCAACCAATACTCCAAATGGTTATTCAAACATATTGGCAAGTCAATACACCAAAGAACCATTACAATTTGCGGTTTTAACAAATTTTGGAATCATCATATATCAATATAAACTGTCAGATCAAATCTTGAAATCGTTGAAGGAAGATACTATCGAGTACTTCATGGATGAAAATGGTGAGGAAGAGACATGCTCAACTTTATTGTACTTGGCTTGCTCACAAGGTCCGTTCAACTCTAGTGATTTGTATAAGAGAAAAGCTCAAATGATTTTTGCAACCCTCGGGAACAACGCTAGATTGGCTGATAAATCACAATCACTTTCAGTGCATTCGACTGCACTTATTGGAAACCAACTGTTACTCTCTGCACAAGATTCTCATCCTACAGTTGATCAAGTTATCCTTAGTGATAGGTTTTATGGTACTTGCCTTTTAGTCTCAAGGCTATTCAGAGAGTTTTGGGAAAAGAAAGTCTTCACCGCATTACCACACATCAAGTTTACAACTTCTAACGGTGTTGAAATTTCATCTGTAAAAAATGACAACTTGATAATCAAAGGGTTAAGTATCGATAAGAAACAAGTTGAATTCTTTATTGGGTCAGTGATTGTTTTAATTGATTTCTTTGCAGAAAACGGAAGCAACATTCCGGGATTAAATGCTCCAAACTATAGTTCTGACCCATCTCATTTTGAGAATGAGGTTTGTATGAGAGCGGAACATATTGCATTTACATCAATTTTGAAGTCCTTGGAATCAATGAAGGAAGCACTTCTATTCTTGATGGTTTTGATTGAGGAAACGCAAACTAACACAAATGACACATTTAAATTCTTGAGTATCGTAAATCAAGTCAATCTTTTAACTTTATCTTTCAAGGATTTGTTGTTACCAGGTAGTGCGGTCAAAAGTTTAATCAAGGATTTATTATCGTCAATCATAAACAAAAGCATTTTAAAGGGTGGCTCAATTGATTCAATAGCGTCTTCGTTACAGGGCCGTTGTGCATCCTTCTGTTCCACCGATGACATATTGATCTTCAAAGCACTTGAGAGTTTAACACGAGCCAAAAATATCGGCGCAAGAGATAATGAATTGAAGGTAAAATGCTTAAAGACTGCTGTTTCATTATTTGAAAAAGCATATGAATCTTTGACACTTGAAAATATCAACAATGCTGTAAACATTATGATCGAGTTGCAATTCTACTCTGGTGCTGTTGACTTGTTGTTGAAATTGGCAACTAAAGTTGGCAATAGAAAGATCCACAACAATCAATACGATTCACTTATAACGAAGGACAACAGTTCTAGAATTAAGGAGGCGGAAACTAAGAAGACACAGTTGTACCAACTCATATTCAATATCTTGACCAAAGTTGATTTGGAAGCATTAAGAGTAAGTGAATCCAACAGTCAATTGAAAATCAATGAGTTTACTGAAATTAGAGATTCTACATATGAAACTTGTTTTGCGTCTGGTGACAAGGAATTCCATTATCAATTTTATCAATGGTTCATTGATCAGGGTGTCAAGGAAAGGTTATTGGAAATTCAAACACCATTTATTTTGCCATTCTTGGAAGAAAAATCCAGTAAAGATTTAGTCATGAGTGATTTGTTGTGGTTAAATTATGCTAAGAAATCAAAGTATTTCGAGGCAGCAAATATTTTGTATGGTTTGGCGCTTTCCCAATTTAAATTGAATTTAAATCAAAGAATTGAATACTTGTCAAGGGCAAATGGATTCTGTAACTGCGTTTGCCCACCTAATTTAAGACAAAAAATGATTCAGTTGTCAGCAGTGGTGCAAGAATTGTTTGATGTCGCCAATGTTCAATTAGATTTGTTATCAGCCATTGAAAAAGATAAAAGAATCAGTAAGGAAAATAAGGAAACTGCTACTGCGGCGTTATATTACAAGATTGTCTCAATAAGCGAGTTGTTCAACAACTATGCCGATCCTTTGGGTTATTACGATATTTGTTTACTCATTTTCATGACTTCAGACTATAAAAATACTGACGATATATTAAAGAGATGGGAGTTATTTTTCGAAAAGATATATTATGAATTTTTACTCAACAAGAATGACTCCAAACAAGAACCATTCCATATACTTTTGAACAAATCGTTCTGTCCATTAGGAATGAAATTGTCCACGAACGATTTGGTATTCCCGATAGATGAGTTAATCAAATTGATAGGAAAGTACCTCAACGAATCATCGAAAGAATCTCCAAGCACTAGTGGGCCATCAGATGGTTATATTGTTGATCTTTTCATTAGCTCGGGAGTTAGCTATGATAAATTATATTTCGTGATGAAGTCATTAATCGAACACAATACGTTCGAAATATACCCAGGATTCACAAAACGCATTGCAAACAATGAAATGGTTTACTTGATCAAGAAATGGTACTCCCATGACAAGAAGCTTCGTGATTTTGTTGAAATCGAAGCAATTACCAATTTAACCGAGTACAGCTTGGATAAAGACCCAATCAAATTATTTGTCAAACATAGTGGCATTTTATTATAGTCATCATTGAATCCAATGGATTCATCTCACTCAATATAGATTAAAAATCGTGTACTATAAATTATAAGATTGTATCAATTGTAGGTCTAATCAGGTTACGTTCGGTGTTAATACCACACCGTAAGGTTAGAAATTTGAGACGAGGTCAGTGAAGCCGATTCTTGCTCAAGGAAATTTGTGTGATTGAACTGATTGGTATTGAGAAGGTAATGATAATGCAACACGGGGGTTTCCTCTGATAATCATAGTTTGGGGCAATTGTAATAAAAACAGTAACTCATCCGGTTTCAACTCAATTCATAGAATTGGCTCTTTCCGAACTGATCTTTGAGAACTTTTGTATCATCTGATGGTCTCAAGAAATTCCCTTGATTACCATAGTCCGAGTCGAGCAAGTGTTTGAAAATCCCGTCCACGATCAACTTGACAGCATTGTAGTCACCACCTCGTGGAATAATAACATCAGCAAACTCTTTGGTGAACCCAATAAAATCAATCATTTCTTGTCTAGCAGTTTGAATATATTGATTTAACACATAGTTAAGATTATGGACAGACTGCTGGATGACATCACGTTTGATCCACTGAATCAACCTGGCGTCAGCATCTCCAGCCACAAATACCTTTATATGACTCAACTCCCGCAACTGAGTATCGTACAATGCGTACAAGCCATGAATCAAAAACAACTTTTGTGGTTGATCAACCGGAGTTTCTATATTCTGCAAGAGGTGGCTACGAAGCTTCTCGAAGTCAAATCGAGATGGACGTAATGCAAGTTTCTGATCAGCTGGATCCATAGAGATTGCTGCGGACCTGGAAGACGAATACTTCATCGTATTAGTTTCTTCATAATCTTTCATGTCAATAAGCTCAATGTCTATAGTAGAGGAGCTGGATTTGAGAATCTCATCTCGAATCAAATTGGCAGTAGTTCTCTTTCCCGCAGCATGCCCACCTCCAATAAGCACAATAATGGACCGATTTGTGCTCATGCTTGCTGAATTTGTCGTGCAAATTCTTGTTTATATCAAGATTGGCTTTTTTAGGTTGGTGATTAATCGTTGCGATGAGCGCGATGAGGTGAAATTTCCAATTGGGGTTTGTTTAGGTAAATAGCCATTAGTACACATTTTATATAGACAACACAGGATAACAATGGATGAATTCGATAGAGAATTGGACGAGGAATTGGAATTCAGTAGCAAATCCACAAAAAATATCAAGGTTCACTCCACCTTCGAGAGTATGAAGTTGAAACCACAATTGTTGAAGGGGATCTACAGCTACGGATTTGAAGCGCCATCGGCAATTCAATCCAGAGCAATCATGCAAATTATATCAGGTAAAGATACCATTGCCCAAGCACAGTCAGGAACGGGGAAAACAGCGACATTTTCTATTGGTATTTTGGAGGTAATTGAAACCAAGTCAAAGGATTTACAAGCGTTGATTTTGTCTCCTACAAGAGAGTTGGCAGTTCAGATCCAGAATGTTGTTAAGCAGTTGGGAAGTTATATGAACGTCCATACTCATGGTTGTATTGGTGGTACACACCTTGGGGAAGACATCAAGAAGTTACAACTGGGTCAGCAGATTGTCAGTGGGACTCCTGGAAGAGTTGCCGATATGATAAAACGTAGAACTTTGACGACTAGAAACGTCAAAATGTTGATTTTGGACGAAGCGGACGAGCTTTTGACCAAAGGGTTTAAGGAGCAAATTTACGAAATCTACAGAAATTTACCTTCAACAGTCCAGGTGGTTGTTGTAAGTGCAACGTTGACCAGGGAAGTGTTGGAAATGACAGGAAAGTTTATGAGCGATCCTGTGAAAATTTTGGTCAAACAGGACGAAATTTCCCTTGAAGGCATCAAGCAGTATCAAGTTCAATGCGAAGAAGAACAATGGAAATTCGATACCCTATGTGATTTGTACGATAATTTGACGATTACCCAAGCGGTGATTTTCTGTAATACAAAGATGAAGGTCAATTGGCTTAGTGACCAAATGAAAAAACAAAACTTCACGGTGGTAGCAATGCACGGAGACATGAAGCAGGACGAAAGAGATAGCATTATGAGTGATTTCAGATCAGGAAATTCCAGAGTATTAATTTCCACCGATGTGTGGGCAAGAGGTATTGATGTTCAGCAAGTTTCGCTTGTGATCAACTACGATCTACCATTAGATAAAGAGAACTACATCCATAGAATTGGGCGGTCTGGAAGATTTGGGAGAAAAGGAGTGGCCATCAACTTGTTAACTAAGGACGACACTGCGATGATGAAAGATATCGAAAGACACTATTCCATCAAAGTCAAAAGATTACCCGAAGACATCTCTCTGATCATGTAAACAAAAGAAAGGAATAATGGTAATTTCTGGTTGCCACTTGACTAGTAGAGATACCTGGAATCGGTTCGATTTCGCTGTACCATGTCAACCAGCACCACAGCACCAACTCAAGCTGTGAAGGACTACGAAAGACAAAGTAACGTTAAGACAGCACATGTTCAAGAGAAAAGTATCGACTCAGTGAACCAAAGAACCACCTCGTAGATGTCTATAGCACCAACATAAACGGAACCTCACTATTATTCGTAGATTTTGCACCCAAAACCTCGAGATGACTACTGTAACCAAAACACAAGCTTTTTCAACGGGAAAAGTTTCGTAGACACAACACTAGCGTATAGAACAACACAGTTATATCCAACGCCCTCTACATTTATCGCTATCCTCACAGTTGTTTACTATGGCCCATCCACCATTTGATGGTTTTGTTTTCCCAGTTGGGAAATCGGCACACGTGAGGACATCTCAAAATTTTTTTTTTACTGCAATAAATACTACTGTGATTTCAGTTTCTCATTAAAGCGATCAGATTAACAATTTGGTGGTGACCATGGACGCGCAATATCTTTCCACTTTGGAAGAAACGTTGAAGCAAACGTTTGTTCCTGACTCCGCTGTGGTCAAACAAGCATCGCAAAAGTTGCAAAAAGAGCTTTACACCAACCCATTAGCATTACCAAGTTTGGTTCAAATTTTACAAACCGCCGATAACGATGCATTGAAGCAGATCGCCGCCGTCGAATCGAGAAAGTTGGTTTTGAACAACTGGGAAACCGTCGATTCTTCCTTGAAACCACAAATCAGATCCACCTTGTTGTCTAATGTGTTCCAGCAATCCTCCAAGACGATCCAACACTCTTATGCTACCGTCATTGGTGCCATTGCTGAACAGGATTTGGAACACAATGAATGGCCTGACTTGTTACCTACCTTGATCAATGCTATTCAAGACTCCAACCCACAAAACAAGCTCATTGGTACTTACACTTTGTACACTGTTTTAGATACCCACACTCCAGCAGTTGTGCCACACATCCACGATTTCTTGGACTTATTCAGTGGATTATTAGCAGACACCACTTCTAGAGACATTAGAGTTACCGCAGTGTTGGCATTTGATGTTTTATCTCAATTCATTGAAGAAGATGTTGAAATCAACCCACAATCTGCTAGCAAATTCAAGAATGCTATTCCAGGTATGGTTGATGTTTTGAAGGAAGTCATTTCTGAAGATGACTCTGACAAAGCTAAAGAAGTTTTTAACGTTTTCAACTCGTTGATCTTTTTAGATTCCAAATTGGTTGGTGATCATTTGGTCAACTTGATCCAATTGGTATCTGAAATTGCAGCCAACACTCAATTGGACGAAGAATACAGAGCTTTTGCTTTACAATTCTTGATTTCTTGTGTTTCGTTAAGAAAATCCAAAATTTCCTCTAACAAATTGGGTCCACAAATCACTTCTATTGCTGCCAAGATTGCCAGTGAAGAAGTCGACATTGAAGAAGAATTGGGTAACGAAGATGAAGAAAATGAAAATGAGGAAAATTCTCCACCAACTTTGGCTTTAAGATTGATCGCCATGTTGTCTGCTGAATTACCACCATCTCAAGTCATTGTTCCATTATTCGAATTGTTGCCAGGTATGTTAGCTTCCTCCAACCAATTTGAAAGAAGAGGTGCATTGTTATCCATTGGTATTTCATCAAGTGGTGCTCCAGATTTCATTTCTACTCAAATCCAAAAGATCATTCCCGCCATTATTAGTGGATTAAAGGACTCTCAACCAGTAGTTAAAGTTGCTGCTTTGAGAACCTTATCGCAATTGACTTCAGAATTACAAGACAATGTTTCTCAATTCCACGAAGAATTGTTACCATTAGTCATTGAAGTCATCAACAACGCCTCAAACGTTCAAGCTTACAAGTATGGTTGTTTTGCTCTTGATGCCTTAATTGAATTCATGAGCCACGAAGCCATGGGCAAATACGTTGGTCCATTGATGGAAAAATTGGTTGATATGTTACAACAACCACACTCTTCATCTTTGCAAACTGCCATTGTGTCTGCCATTGGTTCCGTTGCTTTTGCTTCCGGAAAATCGTTCACTCCATACTTTAACCAATCGGTTCAATTATTGGAACCATACATCGCCAATGCCGCTGAAACTAGTGGTATGTCTGAGGATGATATTGAATTGAGAGCTATTGCTTTCGAAAACATTTCCACTATGGCCAGAGCTGTTGGATCCGAAGCTTTCTCTTCTTTTGCTAAACCATTAGTTGAAGCTGCTTACAATTCTATTAGCTCAGAAAACTCAAGAATCAGAGAATCTGGTTTTGCATTTATTTCTAACATGGCTAAAGTTTACGGTGCTGAATTCGCTGGGTTCTTGGAACAAATTGTTCCAAAGATCCTTGAATGTTTAGAACAAAACGAATTCACCTTCAACGTAGACGATGTTGATGCCGATGAAGAAGACTTAGGAAACGCTCTTAACGTCCACACTGGTATCACTATCGAAAAGGAAATCGCCTCGGTTGCCTTAGCTGAATTGGCCGTTGGTACCGGTAAAGAATTTGCTAAATATGTTGAACCTTCTGTCAAGACTTTATCTGAACAAATTGAAAACTCTTACGGTATGAGAGAATCTGCTATGAACTGTTTATTCAAGATCACCAAAGCTATGTTTGTTTCTTCTTATGGTGAAAACTTTAAGGCTCCAAAAGGTGTCCCACAACAAGCTTACGTTGACTCCTCAATCTTACAATTGATCCAACAAGTTCGTGGTATTTCAATTCCATTATTAGCTGAAGAATTCGAGTTAACTATGGTTGCATGTATCTTGGACGGTTTAGCTGATAGCATCCATTTGATTGGTGCTAATGCCATTGTTGACAATGCAAGCAATACCGAAGCTTTAGAACAATTATGTGTTCAATTAATGGCTATCATGAAGAAGGAACATCCATCTCAAGTTGAAGATGAAGAAGGTCCAGAAGATGAAGAAGAAGCTTCTGAAACCGATGCTTTATTATACGAATCTGCCTTGGAAGTTATTGTCAACTTATCGCTTGCCTTAGAAGGTGATTTCGGTAAAATCTTTGCTACTTTCAAGGACGTCATTTTGTCTCAATTGAAGAGTAAATCCAAATCCATCAGAGTCAGCTCTGTTGGTGCTCTTGCTGAAGTTGTTGGCGGATTGAAATCTTCTAACCCATTTGCTGAAGAATTGTTACAAGTTTTCATGGACAGAATCACCAACGATAAATCCTTGGAAGTCAAAGGTAATGCTGCTTACGGTATTGGTTTGATTGTTGAAAACAGCACCACCGATCTTTCTTCAGTTTATCCAAACATCTTACAATTATTGTTCCAATTATTGAGCAAAGCTGATAAGAAAGCAGACACCGATGACGAAGAAACCAAAGACGTTGTCAACAGATCATATGCCAATGCTTCTGGTTGTGTTGCTAGAATGATCTTAAAGCATGAACAAGCCGTTCCATTAGAACACGTTCTTGGACCATTGTTGGGCCACTTACCATTGGAAACTGGGTTTGAAGAAAACGCTCCAATTTTCAAATTAATCATCAAATTGTACGAAAGCAACAACAACATTATCATCAATGAAACTCAAAAGATTGTTGATATCTTTGCTGCTGTTTTCACCAAAGAAGCCGAAAGAATCAAATTGGTTCATGAATCTACTTTAGGAAGAGAAGAAAACATTGATGCTTTGAAACAATTTGCATCTGATGACTTGAAAGCTAAAGTCATTGAATTATTAAAATACTTAGACAACAAGTTTTCAGGCGTTGTTTCTGCAAACGAAGTCTTAAAATCAGTGATTGCCTAGATTTCGTTCAGCAACACTTCATAAAGTACTTACCCATTTTTGTAATTTATAGTTAATCATCATTTCGAAAAAATCTAATTCGTAAGATCATGATATTGATTGAATATGCCATGCAAAAATCTATATACAGCGGGGCTAGTCTGATTCGATAAGTTGTTGAAATTTCCTTTCGAATTCTTTGGCACTGACTTTACCCTGAGTTTCTCTCATGGCTAAACCTACCAAGTACTTGATGGACTTTTTGTTTCCATTCAAGATCTTAGTCACAACATCACCGTTGTTAGCCATAATGTCCCTACAAACCTCTTCAATTGCTTCGTTCAAATCCTCTTGTGACACTTGTGGTTTAGCCAAATCCAATTCTTCTACAAGCTCGTCGATTGATTTCTGGGAATTGGCAGGGTTTTGAACAATTTCGTACATGATCAATCGAGCTGATGTCAACGATATTTCGTTATTGTTCACCTTGGCGATGAGTTCCGACAATTTGGATGGCGGTATCAATGATAAGTCTAGTTTTACATTCATTTTCGAAAAAGCTGCCATGAGTTCATTAATAAGCCATTTGTTAGCTGCGGCACCAACAACGTCAAATAACTTGTAATAATACGACAAGATTTCCTGGTTTTCAATCAAGAATCTCGCATACTTCAACTCTAATTTATAGGGAGGTTCCACCAAACTCTTTATTATTTTATCTGGTAATGCTGGTAAGCTGTTTCTGATGTCGTCAGCAATGCTCTCATGGAGATGAATCAATGGAAGTTCTGAATCAGGAACGTACCTGTAATCTACAGCATTTTCTTTCCGTCTTTTACTAACGGTTTCATTTCCATTCCACCCTCTAGTTTCTTGAATAATGGGCCGGTTCTGTTTAACTTCGTTCACTTGTCTAGTGTACTCAAACTTGATTGCGTCCTGAATTTCACCATTTGAACCCAAATTCTTGATTTCAACCCGCGGTTGATCATTAATACTGACATTGACGTCAACACGAATTGCTCCAGTCTCCAATTCACCAGAACAAATACCCAAATGTTTTACTAAAGTCTGGTATTTCTTGACAAATGCCCTTACTTCATCCAAAGTTTCAAAGTCGGGTTTTGTAACTAATTCAATTAATGGCGTATTGGCTCTGTTCAAATCGACATTAATAGACTTATCATGTTTGTCGTAGTTGGTTCTCCCAGTATCTTGTTCGATTTGGATTTGTTCTAGATTGATAACTTTATCCTTATTAATGCCGTCTAGACGGTTCAACTCAACGAATCCACCTTTCGCTATAGGATGGTAGTGCTGTGTGATCTGGTACCCTAATGGCTGATCTGGATAGAAGTAATGCTTTCGATCAAAGGAAGATTGAAGTTGAATATTGGAATTCAACGCAACAGCCGTTTTCAATGCCAAATATAATGCTTCTGGGTTAAGTTTCGGCTGTGTTCCTGGCAATCCACTATCAAAAAAACTGACATTGGTATTTGGTTTAGCATGGAAATCCGATGGTGAAAGGGAAAACAATTTGTACTTGGTCTGAAGCTGGGTATGAATTTCCAAACCGCATTTGAGTTTAAACAGAGGATCAATAGCAAACTTCTTGACTGTTCCCAGTCGAGTATGAGCTTGTCTAATCGCTATCCACATTGTGGTTCCGGAATGAGTATTGCAATTTTTATATTCTGTAGTATTGAAAGTGCTGTGTGTATATACAGGATAATCATATCAGTACCATTTAAGACAACCACAAAAGCAGCAAATATTTTGAACGTTAGGTCATGTTGGGACAACTAGGACAGTTTTTAGGATCATAATAGAGAACTGTGTCAAGTTTGAGTGAAATTTAGTTGAAATTTGGACAGGTTCTGGGGAGGATTGTTCTACAAATGATGCTGAGTAAATTAAGTAAAAACGCGACCCAGGAAATACTTTAACTGAACGAAAAAGTGTATTCCAATGTTCGAGTATGTAGAATAGTGAACAAACGTGGTTTTGGGGGCCGAATTCGTTTGGTTAACAATGAAATGACTCAGTTCCAAACAATCTAGAAATTTACTTTTCAACAAAAGCCTCTATGGCCAAGTTGGTAAGGCGCCTCACTAGTAATGAGGAGATCCTCAGTTCAAATCTGAGTGGAGGCATTTTTTTAGATTTTTACCATAACCATTTGAATACAAATAGTCCCAGCTCGTTGATCTACCTGTTACAACTGTAAAAGCAATTCTATAATATTTCAACTAAATACATACGGTCTTTACTTTTCGAATACGGTAGCCACTGTCGCAATTAGTTGAATTTGAGGGCCATTTCAACAGCAGCAGCACCCCAGTCCTCACCGTGGTTGTGCATCTTGCCAGGAATCAACCCGGCTCTAGCTTCAGCTTGTTCCTCAGTGAGACAAGTCAACACACCGAAAATAACAGGCAAGTTCAACTGGAAGTTCAATTTCATCAATTGGTGAGTAGTGGAGTCGCAAATGTATTCGAAATGCATGGTTGAACCCTTAATAAGAACACCGATTGGAATGACGGCATCTAATGGTTGGTTCAATCTTTTGTACTTGTTGACAAACAACTGGGTACCGTATGGTAATTCGAATGACCCTGGAACCGATTCGACAATAATATTTTCCGGCTTAACTCCTAACTCTAATAATCTGGATTTGGCACCTTTTACAAGATTATCGATAATCTTTGCGTTCCATCTAGCATGTAAAATTCCAATTCTCAAGTTGGAACCTGGATTTGTCAGTATACTACGCACTTCTTGTCCGGCTCAATCACAGTGAGCGGTCCTACTTACCATCGTACTGTTGGTCAATTTCACCTAAACCCTTAACTGCCATTTTTGTAATACTATACTCCCGGTACCTCCTCCTGGTTGTGGTGATGTAACTACAATGTGGGTCGACAAATACCTAACAGACGACTTACCCGCACTACACTATAAAGGCGAAAAACTTTTCACCAAATCAACCATCGTCATCATCACGAACAGAACAGAACAGAACGGTATGTAGTAGTTGCTGTGATGATACCTAACCTTCTTATAATTAGATGATGTAATTATAATCCGAAATTAGTCTTTCACCCCTATCTGAGCTCTGTTACTAACAACAAAAAAGGATGAGTACGAGAGTGGAGTACATCATGAAATGAAACAGGGATTAAATGGAGAACCACGGACACCTGTGGAGCGCCACCCACAACAGTCCCTACAGTGACCATTATGTAGTCATGGTAGTCCGGGGGCTACAAGGTGTGTTTAGTGCTGTGATAACTACAGTGGCTAGCCATAATGGCTATAAATAACAATGACAGTAGTGCTAGCACATTCTAGATACCACAACACTAACTATGCCTCCTGTGCACTACAAAGGTCGTATTGCATAAACCCTAACCCCGATGACGTTTGTCTGTCGTATCTCAAGTGCCGTAGCCCCTCTATCGTCAGAGGTGACAGGTCCCAACAAGTGTAGCAAGCGAGATAGTCAGCTTTGGTGGAGGCACCGGTGGTCCGGTCCCACGTCGATGACGGACGTGGATCTACCACCAGCCGTGGTGCCCCGGCCACCATGCACTCCGTGTCTATCGTGGCGTGATCACGTGACCTGCCGTCGTCATTTATAGATAAGATTACAAACAGTAAGGACATTTGTTGCTCAACACAGTTTTTTTTGCAGCAAACAGTTTGAGTTTACAAGTCGATACGGGTCTTAAGCTGCGATATTTTATAACCAGTACAATATTATCACAAGTAATAGTCTAGTGAGTGAGTTTCCACAATGTCGGTCAATCCTGGGTTAAAGTACCCAGTAGTAGAGAAGGAGAAGTATGTTGAGTCTGATGCCAACCTGGGGATTTTGTCAGATTATGAGTTTCTAGAGTACGACAACGACTCGTTTGTGTTGTTCAACCCCAAAGTCAAGTCGGATCACGACATTTTATCGCTAACCAACACAAACTCGTATAGTGAAGCTCGTGTGCACGATACCGATATCCATGGCGATATTCACAGTAGCTACGAACAGGACGATTTTACCGACGGTGACTTGACCGACGACGAGTTCACGTCGTCCCACGTGTCCAGCACCCAGTACCACACAGCACAACTTAACTACTCCCAGTCGCACCACTCAAGGATCTCCGATAAGGTGAACCAATGGTACATGACGAACATCCGGTCTTCGTACCTCCCCAGTGACAATGTGGCCCTGTGGAACTTTGAAAACCGAGGAAATCCGAGCAAGTTTGCCCGGTGTTTTTACGGGGATGAGTTGTTTCAGTGCTTCCAGCCCGACGACTTTAAGAAATTGTCCCAGGTGACGAAACTAATAAGCAACGAGTATTTGGTGCAGAGCCCGTCGTCAAACACACTCATTTCGAAGTTCATGGTTCCGGAGCCTCAGCCCAGTGCTCCGGTGATTTCTCCGTCGACTGAAACCACATCTAATTCCAGTCTTATCTTATGTGGAGGAGTAGGTTTTGGAGATAATTCCAGCTGGAACGATATATAGTAGGGTCCGTCGTGCACGGTTGTAGTTCACTTGGGCAATTCTATTGGTGTACTACGGGTTAATTGCAAACATAGCCAAAATTCATACATGGCTATAGAATTGGTGCGTTCTTTATGATTGATTTATTATGTACATTAGGCAAGGTATAGGATTTTATTGACACTTTCACAGTAGACTAATTCTACCGCGAAAATATGGTATATTACACTTTTACCATCCCAAACGGCTGATATTGCCAGGCGTCGCCAGGCATCATCAGCAGTGGATGCCGTAGTACAATCCAGTTGGTTCCATGGCTGCGAAAACCAGGGCCGGAAAAACTGAACGCAATCTGCACGCAATACGGCATTATTCCTGGCCATCCAAGTAGTCAGGTAGTGATGAGTCTGGTACTTCTGTACGGCTGTCGCAGTGTTGTGGTGTAGAGGGGTCCATTATTGCTAGAAGGTCCATTGCATTCAGTCTACGTCGGCTTTGTAGTCATCTAGTCCTCCCCTGCACCGCCAGCTCCGATCGTGCTGCCGCGGTGACGTCCCGCTGCGGCCCCCGCGGCCTGGTGGTGGATTATGGCTGCAAAATAGTCCGGGGTCACGTGAGTGGCCATTCTTGAAATTTTTCGCAAAAATTCGACGACACTACCATTGATAAAGTTTAATTCCAGAAATAAAGACGGTGACTTAGGTTTATATTTGATTGAAAATGAGTGGATGTAAGTAGTGTTTTTGAGTTGTAGCGACGCATTTTGTTACGTGTACTAACCTTCAGTCCGTCTTCTCGATTTAGTGAATTTTTTCTTGCCAATCTTGCCCGAAGTTGAGATTGCTGATGACAGAATTGTCTTTGATGAAAGGGTGATTTTCACCATCAGTACTGCGATTATCTACCTAATTGGTCAACTTCCAGTGTATGGATTGGTTTCCAATGCGTCGGTGGCAGTTGCAGACCCGTTCTACTCATTTAGATCAGTTTTTGGTATGGAAAAAGCTACGTTATTCGAGTTGGGATTATTGCCAGTTATCACTGCTGGGTTCATCTGGCAATTGGCTGTTGGGTTGCGTGCGATCAACATCAACTTGTCATTGAGAGCTGACCGTGAATTGTTCCAATCGGGTCAAAAATTGACTGCTATCTTCTTGGCCATTGTCTATGGTAGTGGATTAATTTATGCTGGATACTTTGATAATGTCATTGCTAAATACAACCCTGTCACCGACTCGTTGCCACTTTGGGAATACACTCTCATTCTTACCCAAATTGTTGGCTGGTCATTCTTTGTCACTTTACTCGTAGAATTGTTCGACAAAGGATACGGGTTTGGCTCAGGTATTTTGTCATTCCTCGCGTTACAATCGGCAACCAACTTTGTTAGAGATTTGATCGCATTTGAAACTTTGCCATTGCTCAATTCTAACAAGTCTCAAGCTTTAGGTGCTTTGATTCACTTGGTTAGAAACTTCAAGATTTGGGATTTACAAAAGTTGTACTCAAACATTATCGTTTCGTTCACGAGATTGAGTTTGCCAAACTTGATACAATTCTATATTGCCGTGTTGTCAATCATTGTTGTTATTGCATTACAAAACTTCAGAATTGAGATTCCTATCAGATCCACCAAGGTTAGAGCCATGAACAACGTTTTCCCTATCAAGTTGTTGTACACTGGATGCTTGCCATTGTTATTTGCCTACACTGTTTTGGCTAACGTTTCCGTTTTTGGCTACGTCTTAATTCACACATTACAAAAATTGGGCTTACAATCTCCAATGACCGAATTGATTATTGGTAAATACACTGTTGATCCAAGCAACAACTTCTTAGTGTTGAACTCTGGTGTTTTCTCCTACTTGTTGTCAGCATCAACTTTATGCCAATCGATTGTTTCTCCAATTAGAGCCACCGTATTCTCGGTGACCATCCTCATTTTATCCATCTGGTTTGCTGTCAAATGGGCCAACATTTCTGGATCCTCCCCAAGAGACATTGCTCAGCAATTCAAAGAGCAAGGTATTTCGATTTCTGGAAAGAGAGATATCTCCGTTGCCAAAGAATTATCAAGAGTTATTCCTGTTGCTGCTGTTAGTGGTGCTGCTCTTTTATCAGCATCAGCATTGGTAGGTGAATACCTTGGTGGTTTAGGTAAGGGTGTCAGTGTTATCATTGGAGTATGTTCCGCATTCGGAGTTTTGGAAGAATTCATGGTTGAATTCCAACAAAGCGGTGGTGCTTCCCAACTTACCAACGCCTTGGGTAACTTTGGTCAATAAGTGTAAAAAAATTTGCTAAATTCGGGTTGATTGAGTATAATTGTGCATTTATAAGAAACATTCAACGTTTCTAAATTTATAACTTTACTAAATTGTGATTTAGGTTCGCATAATAATTCAATTTATTAATATAAATATCTAATAATTCGATACAAAGCAAAGTAGTGCTATTTCTTGAACTTTTACCTCCTCTATTGTCTAAACTTCGATCCTACTTGTAGTTTTCTAATAAAGAGCAGTATATGGTTTTTGTAAACATGATGAAATAAAGAATGAAGTTATGTACTGCAGATAACTATGCTAATTTATCATATATAACAATCGAACCGATGAATTAAAATTTAGAAGCATTTAAAATCTTAAAATCTTCTGGCCACTGTACTACAAAAATTGTAAGATTCAGCACGGTTCGAGTCCAGAAAACGCGGATCGCCAGGGTCATGTAAAAAACTTCAAAAAAAAGATAATGACTCCTACGCGGTTCGAACGCGTGCGACTTTACGTCAGTAGAACTTGAGTCTACCGCCTTAACCACTCGGCCAAAGAGCCCTTATACATTAATTAACTAATTTCTGATTAAGACACGCGGTGAATAGAATTTTGAATTTATGGTTGTAGACCCAAAATTGCATTATACTCAGTGTACGGAAAGGTATTATCGATTTTGTCATCAATATCTTTAATTCCATTAAAAAATTGCATTATTCTCAGTTTCATTTAATAATACATTATTTTCAATTTTGTAAAAAAATTTGAACACTTTGACAATATTGAAGTTTGTGAACGAATATACCAGAAATAAGACTGAAATAGGCTGGAGAAAAAAAAAAGTATTATGTCATGCCTATATTAATAGAGTGTGATATATCAGCGAGTGCTATAGATGTTAATGAAGAGCCAAAAAAATGAAAGCTTACATTGGAGTTCCCAAAAGTGAACCAAAATCCTACAAGTCAAACTTGAGTATTTGGCTGTTATAGCATGATTATATAGATAGTTATATACTTTAAGTAGATGGAGCAATAAATGCACTACAGTTTAAAAAAAAAATATGTAATGTGAAACATGGTATATCACATTTGAAATATTAGCCTATGCAGATATTGATTAAGTTGGGCTACAACACATTAAATTATGACACTAAAAGTGTAGGACAGATAGAGTGCCATCTTGTATCTCTAAGTATGTCGCTATCGAAACTCTACAATTCTATAGTTATGCATCGTTTCAAGCAAAGCGAATGCGGAGAAATACTACCTGAGCAATGTCGAAATCTACGGGCTCACTCATTCAATCTTGATTGGAATTCGATTTGATTCACCCTTTAGTAGTTCAGATATTTATACAAACGCTTCTACATTGTACCATTTGAGTAATTTCCATTAACCCCCTTATATATACATGTTCCCATTTGTCTTTGATTGATTTCTTATACGATTGAATTGTTTCGATACCCATCAAAGAAATCAAGCAATGCCTTATCGATCCAATCACACCCAGTATCCATTAATGGTGACCCGATATCCAACGTATCAAATGCATTCTCGCCCACAATATTTTCATTAATCAAATTTGTTTCCATTGGTACATTATCAAATGGAAATGTTGTCCCGTTTGTAGGAATCGTAGCCATGGGAGGCTCTTTTATGTTTTCAATCGGCTTTTCATGTAATGGTCCACTGTTGACAGACGAAATACTGTTTGGGGTAATACTATCGAATGTAGGAGAAATATCATTGCTGCTGTTGCCTACATGAGTGCTATCATTTCCTGAATCAACATCAATGCCATTATAGTGTACATTGTTCTTATCCGTTGTATCCACATTCATATCATTACGACAAGGTTGATTTTGCTTTCCTTCACTATTGGATTGTTTAGAAAGATCTATTTTTTCAATGCTGATTTGAATCTGTGGTAAACCATCCTTTAATTTGGAATATAACTTTGGTCGCAACGCATGCAATGTAGCACGCACATGGGTAGCAAGTTTTCCCGACAAAGCCCAATGTCTAGATATTGGATAAATAGCAGACAATGACAACTTGATGTATTCTGCGTAAATATCGAGATCTTTCTCTCCCAACTTTGATGATTCTATTAGTTCTAAATTGTCTTGTTCGAGTAATGCTTCAACCCAGATATAGGCACTTGTGTAAACCAAAGATGCTAAGGCTAATGCACATGCAAACAACGGTGTTCTTTCCAACAGTTGTGACGCATTGGTATCCATCAACAGCTCAAGGATGGAATTTGCGCTCTCAATAGTCTTTATTGTTTCTATTGTCGCCTTGGCATCTGCTCTTAATGGTACAGGCATGTCGTCTGCTTCCATAACATTATCATCACATCTAGGGTTTTGTGGAGCATTGGTCTTCCACAAGTACGAAAAAGGCCTATGGGCAAATATTTTGGCATAATTGAACATGAGAATTGATTGATGGACACCCTCATTTACAGTACCATCTTTATGGATCAATTCTGGCGCACCATAAACATTCGGATCATGCAATTTTATTTCCCAATTAGACAATTGTGCTTTTAACTTGGTCAAAGATATATCGAAGGGACGTCTATTTTTGATTTCATTGTTCATTTGAATTGCCTGAGTCACAAGTTGTGATGTGTCTGATCTTCCACGGTAGTCAAAGTGTTTTTCTGGTGGGTATGTGGGATACTGAACATCAACAGGAATCTTTGATAATGCAGTTATGGTAATACCATCGGCTGAACCAATAATGACATCAAGAAAGTACAATTCCCAAAATGATCTTCTCGCATTATCTGCCAACAAAGGTCGAGGGATATGTGATAACCGGGGCGATTCATAAACATTTGTTGCCATTGTAGAGTCGTCCAAAGTATTAATCCGGAGCTGTTTCACGAGGTGGATGCAATAATGGCGAATGTTACGACTGAAATCGTGCAACGAAGAAATGTGCGCTACAAATGATACAAGGATCAACACCTGGAGAGATATCAAGTCTGGGACGGACAGTTTGACCAAATTGATCACTTGGACCAATCTATCTTGAATAAAGTTGGTGTCTTTGGAGTACAAACTACCAATTTGGCCGTCACCGACAATTTTCATAATTGCCAATAGTTCGTTCGATGCCGTGTGGTCTTGGAGATACATATCCAACTCGTTTTTTGGTGGTAATAATGGATGCGCTTCGTGGAAGTTAGAATAGTACCGTTTCTTCACTTCGGCTATCTCGAAAACTAACGGCATCTGGTTTTCGATATTGGTGTAATCCATTACAAAGTCCAACGTCGTTATATCAGAACCAAGTTCCGATTTGGGTGCAAACATACAATGCAAATTCTTGATGGAAGTGTCTAATCTTATCCGTTTTCTTGCACCAGCTATCGATGCATCATCAAGATCACTCTTGCCCACCACAATGTCTCTAGCAGGACAATCCATGTCCTGACACTTGGTTGAGTCCTTGGCACACGGCAACGTTTGCAACATTCTGGCAAACCCAGCATTATATTCGCCTTCGCTGGCGGTGCTAGACACAGAGCTCGCCATTGGTTTCGATCCCAATTCTTCAATCTCAACCATCTTCCCCGGCCCACTCGTCCCATTCCGCGATGCCGTTCCGTTGCGACTACCTTTTCTGCGAGCACCCCCTCGGTGACTATCGACGTATACGCACTGGACACCTTTTTTCACACAACGGCCACAAGAAGGAATCTGGCCATCACATTTGAAATGTCGACGACGACACTCCAAACATGCCTTACTGACGTGCTTCCCGCCTGGCTTGAGATGACTTCGGTTTTCCGTTGTCATTGTAAAACAAGGTCAAAAACTGAGTTGTACTGAGCTATATTACTACCACGTCAAACTCAGCGCCAATGTAAACTTATCTTTTAGTGTCAATTTTTCTTATCAGAAATACAAAATATGGTTTTTCATAACGTACATAATAGTATTTACTTATAAGAGGAAGATCATGCATTTCAAACCCCGGCATCAGCCGCTTCGTGCTGCCAGTATTTCTAGGCAGCCACTACCACCACCGGCCCAGCAATTTACTTAGTAATGACCTTCCTAATTGGGCAAGTACCGGTTCCAGGTCAGGTTTTGGCGGACGAAACCACTGTACCATTTTGAGGCCATTCAGTGTGCTTGCTCGTGCTAGTTGTGTTCGTGTTCGTGATTAGCGGCAATGGGTCCTGCCACCTCGATTATAAACGTGCCATATATAGACACCCCACCATCGGTGATGTCATACACTCCTTGTTCCCCATAGTTTCTATCCACAACCATTCCACCCACGCCCAGGACAACCATGTTAGCGGCCTGCCCCAGCGCTAGGAACTGTACCGTGCCACGCCGGCTAAACCAGAGTGGTGTATTCTCGTGGTAGAGCGGCGCTACCACGAGAGCGATTATCTAGCTAATAGGAGTAACTCACGAGGGTTGAGCAACCGAAGGTTTTACGTCACTCTAGTACGGTATCGTCCGGAAATACAGCCCAAGTATCCGAAATTAAGTTGCTATTTGGGACTTCCGGTAGCGTCTTAGGATTCTGTTAGGTGACGTGATGGCTGCTAACTGTGGCAGTAGTGGGGCGGCACGGACGATACCGTGGTAAATCCATGATGCGGCTCGCACTACACTAGAATATCTCGGCGAGGGGTTTGAGTTGCTGGGCCTAATATTACCACGATGACGGTAGTGGGCCACGACGTACACACAAATACCATTACGAGTCCGGAGCAATCAGATGATGGTCACTTCAGCATCATGGAAGACGTACAACATGGCCCCCCTTCGTACAAAATCGTTTTGCTCGGCGACTCGTCTGTTGGGAAAACGTCCCTAGTACACCGTTTCATCAACAACCGGTTCGATAACGATATTCCCAACACCATTGGTGCTGCCTTCATCACCAAAGATTATACCTCGAATGACAGACCGGTCAAATTTGAAATATGGGACACCGCGGGCCAGGAACGGTACCGGTCGTTGACACCAATGTACTACCGGAATGCCAGGCTAGCGTTAATCTGTTTTGACATGAGCAATTTACTGTCACTTGACCGAGCCAAGTATTGGATAGATCAGCTTGAACTAGTCAAGGAAAACCACGACATTGCAATCATATTGGTGGGAAACAAAAGCGATTTGGTGACAGAGTCAGTCGACCTTAGTTTGGTCGACGACTTTGTTCGTGAGAGAAAGTTTAGTTTTTACAAGACAAGTGCCAAACTTGGTGATGGAATCGACCAGCTATTTAACGATATAGCCAACGAGATTGACGACAAATTTTTCGACGATTACTATGAATCGAAACAATCAGACCAAAGAGGAAACTCTCTACGGTTAAATTCGTTAGCTACACTGTCGAATTCGTGTTGCTAGTGCCCAATGTTATGTCCTCTGTTCAATTTAACCAGAAATTGACACTTTACATCAGGATGAGGAGCGTACTTTAGAGCAATCGAAGGATATTTGAAAGCTAGAATTTGACATTGAAGTGCCAGTGTAGATCAGTTTAAGATTCATTTCTACCAATGAACCATAGATCGTCACCACCGCATTTGTTCACGATATTAATGACAATTCCCTACGAGATGATACGACCGGACCACAACGATAGGAAATCTATGTGGTTTCGCCAAAAGCCCATTTAATTCATCAAACATTCGATTCACACAAACTAGAAATCTCAACATATCTCAGTTTCAATGACACAATCTCAACATATCACAGTACCAAAGACACCAAGGGACCAGAAAGCCCCCTTACATCGTGAAAAGCACAGGATAGACCATGTAGTCACACAGCTTGTACCATTATCTACACTCTACTATTACATAGACAGCACTATACTATGTGTATATTGAATGCCACGGTCAAGATATCTACATTTCTTCAAGCCAATTTCGAACCCTTTTGCAACCAGTACTCCCGTTTCGTATCCTTGCTCAAATTGGTCTTTTGCTTCTTCTTTGGCACATCTTCAGGTTTGCTAGCATGCGGTTCAGTATCAGAATGGTCCGAATTAGATTCTATGCTTAACATGTCTTCAACTTTCCGTTTCACTTGCTTGCTGGTGGACAAATCACGTTCTACTTTTGGTTCTGGCAACTTAATATCCTCATCGCTGTCCACTGTGACGTCAGAATAAAACTCAGCTTTAGGTGCGATATTATTCTCGGGATCATACCCATCGTCGTCGGCATTATCATCAGATTCGTGCGATATTAGCGCATGGTTGATCACCTTGTGTCTATCATCGTTGAAATCTCGCTCTTTTCCTCTATACTTTATAATGTCTCCCAATATCAGTTGTCCCAATCTTTCTTTGTAAGATGCTGCGTTCAATTCGTAGCACTTTTCAACCAAAAGCTGATAAGCACCACCAAATGCTTTTTTCAAATCTCTCAAATTGTATGACGAACGAGTGATATTATTGTCTGGGTCCGAAGGGTCTTGTATTACGATGGAAAATGGGTTTCTCGAGGTGTTGAGATTTGGATAGTCGTTCTTCTGTAAATACATTGGTGCATCGGTTTCTGGATCCAATGCTATTATCAAGTTGTCGTAGGAAAAGTTTCGTCCATAAAGCTCAAAAAACTCTATTAATAATGTTCCCAAGTTGTCAAGAGTGTCCATACATTCAGTAGCTACTTTGGGATGCAATGCTAAGAAATGATAACAAAGGAGAATCGTGGCATACCCACCCAAACCTCCCACATGGACATTATTCAACTTTCTCGACCGCAAAAACTGCTTCACAATCAACACCAATTCTCTCAATCCTGGTGTAGATGATAACCATTTTCTGATCTTTTTGGCCGCAGCAATACCATTAGTTCTCTCGAATGAAATATCGATATGGATGTTGAATTCTGGGTCAACAAACTTGATGATCGGCACTTTGGCCTTTGCAATAACCTCGATATCTTTGGCCAACTTTTTATTTCTCAAAAATGACGATAACTGGTACAATCTCGACCTCGACTCGTAATCACCAGTGTGTGAAACCACCACCATGTCGATATCAGACCCCGGAAGATACAAATCCGTGGCACAGGACCCAAAAACATGAGTTTCTGTAGCGGGCCAGAACATCCCAATTGATTTTTTCAACCTCCCAATGACTTTGTTTCTGGTCTCGATCTCGGCACTAGATGGAGAAATATAATTGACGAAATCCTTCATTTCCATCGTCAACCAATCAGCAATCTCCTTCTGTTTCGAGTGGTCATGGTCCTTGACCCACGGGAAACTCGACGACGCCGTTTCCGAGTGGTGGAAGTCGACATCATCTCCACTTATAACCCCATCATCGGAGTACTGAGAATCGTCATCGTTGAGTTGTTCGTCGTCAGACGAACTGAACCCAAACCCAATGAAATCGTCGTTCCCACTAATAGCATTGCCATCGTTATCATCATTCTTTTCCTCGTTTTCCCTCTCATTTTCGTCGTCATCGTCGTCCTTGTCTGACCCGATTTCGTCATCAGAGTCAATCAACACCATGTCTGGTTCAGCCCGATTTCTGTTCTCGAAATCATAGGTTACACTCGAGTCTTCATCTGAGGTTAATGGTGGCTCTTCGTCGGAGTCTGTTGTTTTGTCAGAGTGGTCTGACGGCAATACCGTGTACTGGTTCCTTTGTGCTTTTAACAACCGATTCTTTTCCTTTTCTTGTTTACGTAACTTTATCATCATTGCACCTCTTCGGAGCTCTGCACGAAGTCTCCCTCGCTTACCTGATTCAATTTCTAGATCAGAATCCATCGGTATGCTATTTTGTTCCATTAAAGTATATATTCACTTGGGCTATTTGATGAGGTGCTAGAAGGAAAAATCTGTTTTCGCACTAAATGTTTTAGCCGTGCTTAGTAGACTGACAGATAAAACGGCAACGAATGTCGCCATGCGGTACTGCGGACGGATCAATCGTGCGGTATCCAAGATGAGCCCGACCCAGATGGCGATCTTGCTCAAATGTGCCGGCTTGTCACAGTAGTATCCCACCACCTCTAGTAAAATCATGGTTACGACGTAGACTAGGGCATACTGGCTGTAATGGTTGTGGGGGCCATACTGGCGGTACTGGGGCTCGGGAGAAATGTAGGCGGGAGGTATGCGAGTCAGCTCGATTATGGAATTGGTTTCGTCTATCATATCGTCGTTCGTGTTGTCCTGGTGAATGCTGGAGCGTGTTGACGCAGTGACGTCTGTGCCTTCAGCAAATAGCCTTTGGGCTTTAATGGCCTCCAACTCTCGCAAAACCTCCATTGAGCTTGCCCTGCCAATTCCATCATCTCCTTTGATCATGGCGTATATCAAACTCATGAAATCGTCTCGTAGTTTATTCTTGATACGCTTGTTCTTCATGGTGTCACTGAACCACAAGCCAAACCCTTCTGGTGTCAAACTGGAGTACCATGCAATGATTCTATCCCTGATAACTTGTGGGTCAGGGACGTTCTCGATATCAGCACTGAATGGTAATTCTCCAACACAGAGATAACATAAGATTAAACCCAAGGAATAAACGTCACTCTGGTAAGTAAAGTTATTTATGAAACCCTTGGAATCAGACTCTAACGGATCAGAATACAACCATAATTCGGGAGCGGTGAATTCCAACGTTCCTGTGTTCCCTTCTCGTTTATACTCAGAATTGTACCTGTTGTTAATGTAGTCGTTTGGCTCGGGAATACTGTACTTGTCAATAAATAGCCCTTCACCAAAATCTGATAGTAACACTTTGGGCATAGCTTCCAAATACTCTTCAAATTCGTGAATATTGTCAAAGAGTGGGAACCCGGCCCTTCGATTTTCGTACTGGGATTCAAGTAGACAGTTGGAGGGCTTCAAGTCTCGATGGAGAATTCCATGCAAATGAAGATAGTTCACCCCGGTGACCACGTCTTTAAAGAATTTCCAAATTTCAAGTTCATTGAGCCACTCGCGATCAGGCTCTTCCGAGTCCTTGTGGGTTCGTTTCCATCTTCTTTGTTGTCTCTCGAGCACTAATCGCTCCTTTTGTGATAGTATCTTTTCTTTCTGGAAGTTCTTGATGATCATGTCCTCCAAATGACCACCATCGCAGTACTGTTGTAGGATGTAAACGTACGGAATTTGGGTATTGGTGCTGTCACCATTTCCAACAACATACGCCGACAGATCATTAATATCCCCCAATTCCAACCAGACATGATTGTACCGAATTAAATTGTTTTCGTTGGCACCTTTCACCGACAATTCGTAAAGAATAAGCACTTCATTTAATACTTGGTCCAAAAATTCAAATTTGTTACCTACGTTAATACGCTTGACGGCGTATGTACCAAGTTGAATGTCGTTCAATACATGAACAACTTTATAGACAAATGCATGGGCCCCCGAGCCAAGTTCATATGGGGGCACTTTCTTGAAGAACTTTTCAAAGTATCCCTGATTGAAAATATCATACGGGAATTGAAACGATGAAGTACCAGCAGAAGACGGTTGCGGTGATGGAGAAGCATTGGTGGGAAGTTTTTCAAGCAATTTGAAATACTCGTGACGCATAAAACTCTGTGGTAGACTACTAAATAACCTGTTGAATTCAAACTTATCGATCTTGGTTATGTCAAGCATGGAATTATAATCAGTAGAACCATGGGGAAACTCACCCCAGACAAATCCACAATTGGGGCACTTTCTACTACCGCCACTACTTCCACCATTACCCCCACTAGATGTATATCGCAGGTCTTCAATTACTGGATCTTTGACTATCGGCAGATCAGATGGTTTGGTCGAAAGCAACTGAATCTTCTGCAATTGGGGGTTGTGAACAACTATAATACCATGGCTCGTATCGTGATAAACAATTTCATTATTGGGATTGTATGGAACTATTGACATGATGTCTGGCCATTCCTAATTCAATCTACTCGATATGTTTAATTACCTAGTTTTATAACTTTCTGAGTTCATGCCTCTTAATGCGCAATATACACTAATGGCTGCAAATAATTTTATAGCCCTGCAACCAAATCGTGATGGGTTTTATGTTGAAATACTACAATTGGTACTCGTTATTTGTATTATGCTGGTTAAATACGGTGTCTATCGAACTTGTGTTCAATGGCATTATGATCCTATGGATGGTATAAATGATATGAATAGCCATCCAATAAGGGGGGGTGTGATGCCTACTTGGGGCACTATAGCCTGATGATTGTCATCAATTGTTGTGTGATGGGTGCATGAGCACTGGGTGTGGTGTTTGGTAGACAGGTGTAAGCTGATTTTTGATTGTGGGTTTATGTTGTTGTGTTTACTGTTCTCATTCTCAAGATGAACTTCATCATCTGCGTTTCCATCTCGTATCTTTGCTGCGACGTTAGCTGCTGGAGTTTTTCATCAGTTGCTGCTTGCATGATTTCTAGTAAATCGTCTCCGGTCCAGATTGAGGTAGTCTCGCTGGACTCCGTATCATTTTGAGCAGAAACTGAATCCTCGACGGGGGAACTTTCGTCAAATGGTTTGTGACAAGTTTCCGTCATAGACTTTTCTTTGGCTGACAGGTTGTTTTCTTCACCTAACGCAGTTTCTTCAATGTTCTTGTTTTCTGAAATTGGTTTATCGATCTCCATCGAATACGCTGTGCTGCTCTCTAATGACTCAGAGACAATTTGCGAGTCTACCAGCAAGTGATCACAATCGACATTAGTCGCATCATTTGCTGCTCTATAGGTTTTTTGTGACTCTGTTTCTGGAACTTCAGGTCGTGAGCTTTCTTCATCCGTTGGTATACTCGAAACCACCTCAGTAACACTTATGCGAGGGTCAATTGCATGCTCCTCCACGTTCCCTTGCTGTGAGTTCACGTCTAAGCCATATGTGGTGGAATCATCATTTCCAGGTTGTTCGTTGCCTACGCCAACATTTATAGGCTCAGTATCAGCGCCTGCAAATGAGTTTTCAATGACCATTCCCATTTCATCACCGACTCCATTGAATTTTTCATCAGGATGGGTCTTACATGACCGCTTCTTATTATTGTCACTAGGGGTCTCTGGTTCTAGTTTTCTTTTCCTAGAAATCTCCAGCTCCGGGAATATCGTTCCGTTAAGATCAATGCTATCACCTTGTTCATTACAGCAAATCAGACCACTGAATGTATCTTCTACGAATGAGCTACCATTTGAATCAATTTGTTGTTCTTCAGGAACCACTTGAGGTTCTCGTTTTTCTTCTTTTGGTTCCTTCTCTTGGTCGTTTTGTTGTTCTTTGTTTTTGGAGGCAGCCTTTTTTCTTCTAGATACTCGTTTAGGGGCCGACAGTGGGGACTGTGTTGATGAGCTCAGTGGCAGTGGTGTAGACAACTTGGCATTCAAAAGTGCAGTAAAAGAGTGAATATCAAATTGACCACTTGGAGCTGGTACATCTTCAACACTTCTTTCCTTTTTAATCGGGGTCTTTTTCTTGCTTTTGGTTTTTGTAGCTGGTGATTTGCTCTTTCGTTTCTGAGTTGTTTCGTTTTTTACAGAAGACGCTTTTTCGTCATTATCTTCAGGATTGACCAAGTTCTGACTTGTGCCATTCGTGTTTGCTTCCGTCGAAACAGATGGCTCTATCTTTTGTTCACTTTCTGGCAGCTTTTCAGGTGGTTTCTCCTTTCTTGATCTTGAAATCAAGAGATCACAAGCAACTTTACTAGCTTCACTATCTAAAAGTTCCTTTGTAGATAATAGTAGTTCGTTTAATCTACCATTATCAGATGAAGAGTCAACTTGTTCTTTCAAGTACAGATCCCAAGCTTTTACAAAATCAAACTTTCTGAAACCTTCTAAAGTGCTTGCCTTCTGTAAAATAACCTCCCTCAAATCATGGATTTCTAAATCAAATTCAAATTTGATGAAAAACTTAATCAACTCAACAACATCAATTCCATCTGACACTTTTTGCGTTACCAAGTTTCTGGTGAATTCCCGTATAACTTTGTTAGGTGAATTCCTTACAAGGAGCAAGTAAAAATTGAAAGTTTCTTGACTCCAATGATTAATTTGGAGAACTTCTAATGACCTTTTCAATTCTCCAGCGTCTATAACCGACTGAAGAACTTTTTTCACAAAGACTTCGAAGCCATCTGTCAATGTTTGACACATTGTACCATACAACCTCAATTCGACTTTGCCAACAGCAATCTTTCTAGATGTTATCAATGACAAAACAACATCTTTGACTAATGTTGACTCACTTCTCAAGTTATACATATCTGTAAGAAAGGAAACGGCATTCTTTTCAGTTACTGAGGACAAAATCAATTCGAAAAGTTCAGTTTGCTGAGCCGAACTCATACCTTTTATACTTTTTGAAAGAATGGATCCATATACGGTTCTGGTAGTCCCATCTTTTTTAGTTGTCCCTTTATGAACAACCAAAGAGTCAGCATCGAAAACATCGTGCAAGTTGATGAATAGTTTATGGACCATCTCGTATGCTAATTGATTATTTTTGAGAAATGCAGTGAAAAGAAATGATAAATTATCAATTAAATCAGAAGTTGCATCTGAAGGTTTTGGCTCTTTCTTGGTGACAAGTTTGATGTTATTGAAGAACGAGTTTAGTATGCTAATTTTTTGTGGAATTTGTAAGTTATGCAGTTGAAAGATAACAACCAAAGTCTGTATTATTCTTTCAAACTTTGAGTGTACCCAACGGGGTGGCAATGAATTGATTTCGTTCAAAGTGAGATCTTCATTTACCAAGGTTCGTAAACTATTGAAATTTTTTTCGTTGATTGGGTTAGAATTTTGTAAAAGACGTGCTAACACCTTTAAACCCAATTGATGCAAATAAGGGTGGGAAGTGCTACTGAAATAGAACTTCAAAAATATTGGCTGGATCAAGTTATCCCAATAGACATGAAAATACTTTGTTGAGGATTTTAAATTGGTCAAAGTGTATAAGATCATCAAAAATAGATTGTTTGCTGCTTCAAGCTCTTGATCAGTAAGATTTTTGGAATTGACAGTATCAAAAACCAACGTTACCAACTCAACTTTTGGTTTCAACACATTATTGATTTCTGTTGATTTATCTTTGATATTTGGGTTTTTCGTGATGGAATCTACAACTTTCCACACTTTGTTTAAATCATTTTGGCACATGTTATAGATAATCGCTCTCCAGCTGCAAATAGATGTCAACCTAACTAGACTATCGGTAGATTTTAGACATGTTTTAGGTATTTCAAGCCATCTATTGAGTTGATTCCACTTTTCAAAATTACCTTCTTGGTTTCCCAACAACAAGGTAATTGCCAACCATATATCAACACCCGCTCTGCATTGACCCGTATTTACAAGGTTTTGAATTTTGGAGATCAAATAATTTATGCAAGCATCATCTTTGTTTTGCTGATTGTTCTGTGATGATGAATCTTCCTGAAAAGTAGAAATAATATCCAAGGGAACAGGCGAACTCAAGAATTGTTTAGTGGATACCAGGACATTCTTGTTGTCCAAGAACACTTTTGCAACTTCCAACAAAGAATTTACACCAGCAGTTACACATTTCCCAAATGATGGTGGAACAGTGAATATTTGAAAGACAAGTACACCGATCCAGTGATGAAACGTTTTACCCATTATTCCAGTGAAATTGTTCACGAAGTTTCTGAAACAAACAAATTTTTCTGTCATTATTGAAGAACTTAGAATCGGTTTCATATTTATCAAGCCAGAAAGCATTTTCTCTATGATATCAGAATTATCAAATATGAGCTTCTTTCTCTTCGTGGTAAACTTAGAGTCTCTTATTAACAGTAAATAGGGAGAAACCAATGCTTTCGATATGTTATTTTTGACGAGCATGGTGCTAGAATGATCGTAGACCCATCTTATTTCTTCAATTGGTAAGAACGTGTTCAAACTATCATCCATCATGAAGAAATGTAACAATTTCAAGGCTTGAGCCACGATTCTTATTCTGAAAGGATCACTTTTAGTCGAAGGATTGAAGTTCTCTTTAACTTCCTCCGGGTTGAACAACTTCGTTTCGATCGTGACTACATCATTTTTAATTAATTGGGTTAACACCGACACGTTATTGGTGCCGTTTAAATTGCACAAGCATTTCACGAGGGTCTCGGAGCTGTTAGTTTTGCAAACGTTATTCAATGTGGCATAAACCTCGAATCTCTTGTTGAAGCTGTTATCCAGCAATACCTTGATACATCCTGAGATCAAGGTGGAGAGTTCTGGCGAGTTTGGGGCCAACTGGACTATATTCCCTTGGACCCAGAAATCGACATTTGCCGGACCGTACGACTTTGAGAACGATTCTGTAGACTTTACCCACAATGATGTGTTATTAGGGTTGTTAGGCGAGGAATCAACAGTAAAATTGCAACTTTTCAAGATGGATTTCCGGGGGGTTTCTGTCTTCACTGGTGATGAGAAACAGTCCGTTACCAAATCATCCGAGAAGGCCACGGACTTTTTCTTTGCTACTGGACTGGAATGGGCCCAATCTGGCTTCGATACACGTATAGGAGAAGAATTCAACTCGTCAATTGGACGGGAATCGTCACTATCTCCTTCCTCTGGTGGCTGCAAATCAGAAGACAGACTGCGGTCAGAGTTACCGCGTCGAAGGGAAGCCCTGGTTCTGGCTCGTGTACTTCTAGCAGGTCCCATTATTCCAACACAACACACAAACTATCATGCAATGGGGGTACCAGGAGTGGTGCTGCTAGTGTTATAACGTGGTAGCTTTAAATCTATAAATTGACGCAGATTATTTACAGAAAAAATCCTGTAGACGCGTACGCATCGCATTGATCCAGTGATGGCCCAAACAGTGAGACGTGAATTACTGATAATGTACATTATTTAGCGATGATCTCGACCTATAAGTCTACTCTATACGGTTCTATACTTTCAACTTCTTTTTTTCCGGGTTGGTTTCGTCGGCGTCGTCAGGCTCGTCGATCCCAGCTTCTTCTGCTGATCTCTTAAGCTTGGTGGTGGTCTTGGTGGTAGCGCCACCAAGGGTATCTATGGTGATGGTTTTGGATAAATCAAACCACAGCTTAGCCCGATTTTGTCGTAATTGTTTCCAGAGTAATGTATTTCTTCGCTCGATTGTTTCTGGCGTTGGTTCTTGGTCGATTTCTGCCGAAAGCCGTGATATCTCATCACCAAACTTGTTCTCGTGGGTTCCGGTACACTGTAATTTATCTATACCTCGTTCTGCTTTCATCTTCCGGGACAACTGTGGAGTTACATATGTATTGAAGTACTTTTTGCTCTTGAACGGGAGGATTTCTTGGAACTGCTCCGACACTTGTCGCAAGTCGTCGTCTGTCAAGTCTTCTTGGGCAAAAAACGATTTCCCGGTACTGTCCTTGCCGTAGATGAGCCAGCTCCACCATATCTTCTCACTCAACGCGAGATGCTGGATCAAGAACGCAAACTGGTTGTCTGTAGTCCGCAACCCAGCAAACACTTCCTTTTTGACCTTGTAGAAGAACCCTTTTTGCGAGTCATTTAACGTCTCATCAGTGATATGCTTGACATTAGATGGAGCCCCAATCGACTTCAATAACTCTCGTTTGTTACTGTTGGTGAGCTCAAAATACAAGTTCGCAATGGTGTAAATCTGCATCAAATACTGAAACCGAGTCTTGGACTTTGAAAACTCATCCATATACAATTTCAAGTCTTTTTCTGATAATGGAGTGTTGGGTATGGTGGCCCAGAAACTTTCTGGAAAGTACTGCAAATCGGCGTACTTTTCAGTCAAATGCTTTTTTTCCGCCTCGCTCTTCGGTTTCGGCATTGCAAACTGGTCTATCAGTTTATCTCTCGATGCTGATTCCTCAGTGAGCAAGTATTCGTACACACTCAATGTTCTATCCATCATTACCAGCAACTCCCGGTTATTTTCTTTTTTCAAGTACCTGTACGGGTCATTGAATAATTTCTGGAGATAGAGAATATCTTCGAGAAATTGGTTACCAATTTTATTGAAATCAGGAACATACCGATTGTTCACAGTAAAGTATTTGTTTAACCCCGTATTGTCTTCAAATGCTAGAAGGTTTGTGATGAAAGACCGAACCCTAAACTGAAATACGTCGTTGAAAGTATCTTTCTTGTTAGGGAATATTTCACCTCGTGCCGACTTCAAAATGTACTTGTCCGTTAAAAAATTGCACACTTCCAACATCGATATTCTATCACTCACAGAGTCTCGAGAAAACACCTTGGTCGAAATAATTGGTTCCCGTGACTCGATATAGTACCAGAACTTGTCTACTTCCGCGGTGGTAATGGAAAACAAGAAACGAACAATTATAGATATCGATTCGTACAACATTGGCTTCATGTAGTGATATTCATGCAAATAAAGGTGGATTTGAAAGTCTAGCAAAATCTTTAATTTGGAAAATGTATTGAGTTCTGACTGGGGAATTTTGTATTGTTTGAAATCAACAACCGGCTGGGTCTCGTTTGGCTGGATTATCATTTGAAGGTGCTGCGATAAAATTTGGTGAAGTATACTTTGGAACCCAGTAGAAAATGCACACTCAATTGACTTGGAAGATGCCTCATTATTGAACTTTTGTATGTCTTCCTTTACTGTATCTGATAATTCACTCGACAATTTCGACTCGTCAATGGCGTAGTCTACGTCTACTTCCTTTATCAACGAATCGACTCTTGAGGTGTATGCTGAAAACTTGCTATCGTCAACTGTTTGAGTGAAATCCAGCTCTATCGTAAACAAATTGTCGACTACTTCCTCAAGAAAGTCGGCCACTTTGCGAATGGGTCCGGCTAATCTCGACTCTTCACTCATGGTTGCCTCGACTGACAAGTTCACGTTGGACTAAAAATTGAAAATTCCTGTTCTGTTGTGGCTAGGTACCGTACTGAATTTACCTGTTCTGTCATGGTACAGAAAAAATTACTGCCGCGTCGTGCCAGCGCCGGCCCACCTCGTTCTGGAAACACTACCACACCACGAACCCATCTCATGACAAGACAGCTGTGTTTATCGGCTCTGTCCACAACGTGCCCACAGTAGTTAAGTACATCCATCTCTTCCTCTCTATTGTTTCGTATTGAAATTGCCTATATTTACTGTGTTTATTGAGATGCTGTCTATTTACATTTGTATGAGTTTTATCGCTTGACAAAGTCAAACTTAGAGGTACAACAAACCGAGAATTACAACTACAAATCAAAGTTCTTGGAACGGAACTTCTTCTTCTCACTCTGCTTCTTCTTTTTGTATAATCTTTTCTCCTTCGTGTCTGCCTTTATTTCCTCCCATTTCTTCTTGTCTTCCTCTGAAGCCTCGGCTTCGAAGAACGTATTGGCCTTAATTTCATGGAGAAGCTTCCGAAAACACTCGTCGGTGTTTGTCTCCCTGCTTCTAGTAAGATCACTCTGGATCAATATCCCTCCCGATTTGGTTTCATATCGGATTTTCTTCGACTTGATCTGGTGCAATACTGGCTTGGGGATCCAGCTACAATAGTACGGATTCAACCATTTATGTGGTTCGAGTGCCACCGTTGCCTTGGACGAAGTCTTGTTGACTTTCTGTCCCCCTGCGCCGGACGATCTACTGTACGAAATGTCAAATTCGTCCACTGGGATTTGCGATGGTTTAAATTCCTGTAACCATGTTTGGGCCCTGGAGATTTCTTGTGGAGCAAACTCTTTACTCGAGGAGTTGTAACGAAGTGCCAGCACCATACCGCGTACCGCATTGCCTGCTAGCACCGCTCTGTGGGTTGTAATCAACATGAGTGGCATTCACAACGGACTGTTTTGGCTGCGACCATCTATAGTTGAGAACGAGAAAAGATCAAAGTGCACCAGGACAGATCCAGGATAACGATGCGAGGAAAAGAACAAGATGCGAGGAAAAGAACAAGATGCGAGGAAAAGAAC
>ERZ778017.325-NODE-325-length-70847-cov-969.801729_pt1 | contig 70847 bp, 46 predicted proteins | sample MGYA00375747_ERZ778017 | MGnify/ENA primary metagenome ERZ778017 (study PRJEB29350, sample SAMN05509838) | bioreactor metagenome | biome: bioreactor; material: wastewater | place: South Africa: University of Cape Town | collected 2014-03-17 ...
AATGGTGGGTCAACATGTTCCGGAATGGTGGGTCAACATACTCCGGAATCTACAACCTTGCTCCTATAACACGAACGTATGTCGTGGATTGAAGGTGTCCCTGATCTTATCCCTGATAAAGGCCTTTGCCAATCTTGTTTCTGTTTCCTTCTGTGCGAGAAAATTTAGAGTTATGATAAATTTCCCCTTTAAATGTTCTCAAATTGATATACATAAAATTGCAATATTGATTGTTTATTTATTATCTTCATGCCCTTAAAAGCGGGGGCAACGCTATATAAACTGCATAATAATTATGAATACTCTTCATCCAAAACAAGCGATCAAAACAGGAGACAAGGTAATTTTTGACACTGACAAAATCGAAGTTTTTAAAGCGGAAACCGGTGGCCCGGACGAAGCTATCAGGCAATACCGGCAATTAGTTCTGGGAGGTGTGGATCAGATAGGAATTGTAAAAGAGTTTGGAAATAATCTCACAACCGTTTCCTATCCTGATGGATGGGATTTACCGGTACCTACGAAATACCTGATTGTTCTCCCTGAAGAATCGTAAAATTTTACAAGGTTTATTATGGATAAAAAATCCAGGCCCACAGAAGAATACATTCAGCAAAACCGCGAATTTATCGGAAAACATATCCGGCTGTACCGGGAAAAAAGGGGGATAAGCCAGGAGGAACTGGCAGAAATAATGGAAGTAAAAAACATTACCATTTCAAAAATTGAAAATGGTAAATTTTCGATAACAATAGACTATTTGACAAAATTGGCGTGGTACCTGGATTTTGATTTTTTAATACTTGAGAAACAAGGTATATAAAATGGCAGATGTTCACACAAAAGAAGTCAGAAGCTATAATATGAGCCAAATCCGGTCAAAAAACACAAAGCCGGAATTAGCAGTTCGTAAATATTTATTTGCAAGAGGATTTAGATACAGGCTGCACATCAAAGATTTACCCGGCAAGCCGGATATAGTGCTGCCAAAGTACAGAGCCGTAATATTTGTTCATGGTTGTTTCTGGCATGGACATGAAGGGTGTAAATATTTTGTTGTACCTAAAACCAAAACAGAATGGTGGTTAAATAAAATTGCCAGAAACAAAGAACTGGACAAAGAACACATTAAAAAATTGATGTTGAATAAGTGGAAAGTAATTACTCTTTATGAATGTAAATTAAAAAAAAGGAATATTGATTCCACTTTGAATATTCTTATTAAAAAACTTAATAAAATACAATTAAAATGATTACTAAAATAGAAACAACTAAAGATGTAAAGGTCTTTGCAAAACAGTTAATTAAAGAGGGTGTTAGTTTTCATCCGGACGATGATTTTAATGATTATGTGAATTTTAAAGAAGGTAAACCATTTTATACAAAAGATGAAGCCGATTTAAGAAATGACTTAATGAATAATTGTTTCGGGATTTGTGAAAGAGAAGGAGTTGACATTTATGATTTAATGCTTGAAGTTTCATTAATTGAAACAGGAATGGACAAGTTTATTCCTTTACCGTCACAACTTAATACCGGAGATAATTAAGATGAATTATATAGACCTTTTTGCCGGTGCGGGAGGACTCTCCGAAGGATTTACCCGGGAAGGCTTTAATCCTATTGCACATGTTGAAATGAACAAGGAGGCGTGTGATACTTTGAAAACCAGAATAGCTTTCCACTATCTAAGCCAAAATAAAAATACGGGAGAATACTTTTCATATCTGCAAAACAAAATTTCAAGAGAACAACTTTGGGGCAAGATACCGAGTTATCTGCTGAGATCGGTTATCAATGAGGAAATTTCGGGCAAGACAATTCAAAATACTTTTAAACAGATTGACAGGAAACTTGATTCAAAAAAAATTGATCTGATAGTTGGAGGCCCCCCTTGTCAGGCTTACTCGCTTGTGGGAAGAAGCAGAGACCCAAAAGGAATGAGATGGGATAAAAGAAATTTTCTTTTTCGATTCTACGCACAATTTCTTGTAAGATACCAGCCGAAATATTTTGTCTTTGAAAATGTATTAGGGCTGTTAACTGCCGGCAATGCAAGATACCTGAATGAGATGATTGATCTTTTTAATTCAATTGGCTATTCGGTTGCAGAACCAACCGTGTTGAATGCAGAGGAATATGGAGTTTTACAAAGAAGAAGAAGAGTAATCATCATAGGACAAAGAGGGAAAAAGAAATTTCAATTTCCGAATCCGGAGAAAATGGAAAACACCTGGCAAATAAAAAAAGATTTATTCTTTGACCTGCCAAAATTAAAACCTGGTGATGAATTGCCGGTTTCCAAATACACCGGACTGATAAACGGATATTTAAAAGAAACCGAAATAAGAAATGGAGTTGGGTTTGTTACACAACACATTACACGAAATCACAACGAAAGAGATTTGGAAATTTATTCTCTCGCAATTAACAAGTGGCTTAATGATAAGAAACGTTTGAAATATAATGAACTTCCGGAACGTTTGCAGACACACAAAAATATTTCTGCATTTCTGGACCGTTATAAAGTTGTTGACCCGACAGGACATTCACATACGGTTGTTGCACATATAGCAAAGGACGGACATTACTACATTTATCCCGACCCGAACCAGGTTCGTTCAATTTCAGTTCGTGAAGCAGCAAGGATACAATCCTTTCCGGATGATTATTTCTTTGAGGGGGGCAGAACAGCAGCATTTAAACAAATTGGCAATGCTGTGCCGCCATTGATGGCACAGGCAATTGCGAAAAAGATCAAATCAATATTCTAATGCCAGTAACTCAAAAACAGAAAGACACTTCATTACTAAAACCGAGGGTAAGGATAATCAAAACCATAGGTGAAGAACTTATCAGTAATGATATAGTTGCAATTATTGAATTTGTAAAAAAAATAGTTACAATGCAAATTCTTCCATTATTGAAATGAATCTTTTAAGTCGAGTTATTGAAGTACGGGAAGGTTTTCACAAAAATCCAGATTAATTGGGAGCCAACAGACAATGAATTGAATAAAATTAATGATTGACTACTCTAAATACCAAACAACTTCTGCTATACCAGAGGCATCCTCAATGATAGAGACCTTTAGAGCTATCGGTTACAATATTGAAACTGCCATCTCTGATATTGTTGATAATTCTATTTCTGCAAATGCAAAAAATGTATGGATAAACTTTGAATGGAAGGGCGCTAATACCTGGCTATCTATTAAAGATGATGGTAGTGGAATGAATAATGAAGAACTGATTCAGGCAATGAGGCCGGGAAGTAAAAATCCATTAATGGATAGAAACTCAAAAGACTTAGGCAGGTTTGGATTAGGTTTAAAAACAGCCTCCTTTTCACAAGCCAGGCAGTTAACAGTCTTATCAAAAAAACAAGACCATCCATGTGTTTACTGGACATGGGATTTGGATTATGTAAACCAAACCGGCAACTGGGATTTAGTAAAATATTTGCCAGACAATTTTAATGAGAATGCTTTGGCAGACTTTGCTTCTGGTACATTGGTAATCTGGAATGATATAGACAGGGTGGTAAAGCATTTCAAACAAAACGATAATGCTGCACTGGATAAATTTTTATTGATTATGGAACAGGTGAAAAAACATCTGGCAATGGTTTTTCACAGATTTATTGAAAACAATAAGATTAAAATATTCTTTCAGGACAATGAAATAAATCCCTGGAATCCTTTTCTACCCGGCGAGCAGGCAACACAATCCTTTTCAGAAGAGCAATTGCATAATGGCAAAGTAATTATTAAAGGATTTGTATTACCACATAAATCTAAAATAAGTGAGGAAACCTATAAATACGCAGAAGGCACTAAGGGCTGGAATGAACATCAGGGCTTTTACATTTACAGAAATGAAAGACTTTTATTGGCGGGCGATTGGTTAGGATTATTCAGAAAAGAAGAACATTATAAACTTATTCGCATACAAATTGATTTACCTAATTCCTTAGATGCAGACTGGCAGATTGATATTAAAAAATCCGTGGCCCGAATTCCATTAATGTATAAAGACCAGATTAAAAACTATGCTTTAAAAGTAAGATCACAGGGAGTTGAAGTTTACCGTCACAGAGGTAGGACAATAAAACATTCAAACGGTCAAAAATTTGTACCTCTCTGGATTGATCACAAAAGAGGTGATAAATGGTTTTATAAAATAAACAGAGAACATCCCCTGCTTGATATAGCAAAAGCCCAGGCTCATTCAGAGCCGGATAAAGCGATAGAAATGCTTCTTAGATTTATCGAAGAAAATATTCCTTCAAAATCTATTTATATAAAAGAAGCAGAGATGCCCGAAACACAGGGGAGACCTTTTGAGGGAATTGATCATGAACCGATAAGGAAAGTAATGCAATCATTGTATGCAAGCCTGGTCGCTAAGGGAAATACAGAAAACGAGGCAAAAGCCAAAATTGCAAACACTGAACCGTTTAATCATTTCGCTCACTTCTTAGAGTTTATTAATTAATGTGATTATGATACAACAAGCTATCCGTGCTATAAGAATATTATTACCAGCTTCCTCTTCTGTTACACCGCAGGAAATTGAAGACGCGGTTACTCAAATATTATTTGTGCCGAGTTTTTCTGAAATTGACAAAGCTGCCCTGATAAGGGAAGTGCAGGCGATATATAATATCCGAATGGATGAATTCAGAATCATTGAAAAAGAAGAAAGCCGGTTACCCTGGCTTAATGATCAAAAGACCTCTATTGAGTGGAATTTCTGGAGCAGATACCGGGATTATTTGCAGGATGAAAAGAATTATCCTGAAAAAGTATTAAACCAATTGGATAAACTTACTGACAGAACGCTTGATGGATTATTTAATCCAAATATAAATGGTTCAATAAGTAAATATGGATTGGTTGTTGGTCAGGTACAATCAGGGAAAACATCAAATTATACAGGACTAATTTGTAAAGCTGCTGATGCCGGATTTAAATTGATAATAGTTTTAGCAGGGATTCATAACAATTTACGGAGTCAGACTCAGCTCCGTCTGGATGAAGGATTTCTTGGCTTTGATACGCAATTTCAAAGGGCTTTTAATACTGGCCGGCATACAATAGGTGTGGGCATTGGTAAAGATGCTTTACCCGTACATTCAGTTACATCAAGTTCAGATAATGGGGACTTTAGTGCAAGAACGACCCAGACGTTTAATACGAATGAACCAATTGTCGCAGTTGTTAAAAAGAATACTAAAGTTCTTGAAAAGCTATTTCAATGGCTTAGTTCCCAGGCAACCACAAATGCAAATGATGAGAGAAGAATAAATAATAAATCGCTTTTGCTGATTGATGATGAGGCAGACAATGCCTCAATTAATACTAATAAGGATGAAGACAAGTCGACTAAAATTAATGAACATATCCGGAATATTTTAAGACTATTTGATAAAAGTGGATATGTTGGTTATACTGCCACCCCATTTGCCAATATTTTTATTCCGATTGAAGAAGATCAGCTGTTTCCCCGGGATTTCATTATAAATATCCAGGCACCATCAAATTATATTGGGCCGGAGAAAGTTTTTGGAATAAGGGTCTTAGAAGATGACGAGATTTCTGATGATGTCTTACCTATTGTAAATAAAATTGACGACTACCAGGATTTTGTCCCTAACGGCCATAAGAGGGATTCCAAATTGCCGGATTACATTCCTGATTCATTAAAACTTGCAATAAAAAGTTTTATTATTACCTGTGCTATAAGAAGATTAAGAGGGCAGGAATCAGCACATAATTCTATGCTAATCCATGTTAGCCGTTTTACCAACTGGCAGGAACATATTAAGCAGCTTGTTGAAAATGTATTTGATTTTTACCGGAGGGGGATAGAAATGAAAATACCTTCCATAATTGAAGAAATGAGACAAGTATTTGAAGTTGATACAGACAGTTATAAATCTTATAGAACAGTTTCTCAGCAAATATTAAATACTGAATTGCGGAATATTGATAGTGCAATAGAATTACATGATTGGAATGATATATCAAAACATCTGCATGATGCGGTAGTCAGAATACAAGTGAAAAAAATAAACGGCGGCTCTGCCGATGCTTTAAACTACTATGACCATAAAAACGGCTTGTCGGTTATAGCTATTGGGGGGGATAAGTTATCAAGAGGATTAACGCTGGAGGGCCTTTCTATAAGTTATTATTTGAGGGCATCAAGAATGTATGATACTTTAATGCAAATGGGAAGATGGTTTGGGTACAGACCAGGCTATGTTGATTTGTGTCGTTTATTTACAAGCAGAGAATTGAATGAATGGTTCTGCCATATCACTTTAGCTTCAGAGGAGTTAAGAAGCGAATTTGATTATATGGCAGATGTGGCAGGAAGTACACCTGAACAATATGCTTTAAAGGTGAGAACTCATCCGGGTGTATTACAAATATCTGCATCAAACAAAATACGCAGAGCAGAAATGGTTGATGTTTCATGGGCAGGAAGATTAGTTGAATCCTATCAATTGCAAAAAAATCCATCAGTAATTAAATCTAACCTAAATGCAACAATTGCTTTCATAGGCTCACTAAGTGATTCTTATAAGACGAACAAAAATAATTATCTGTGGGAAGGGGTATCCCCGGAATTAATTAGGTCCTTATTTCAAAAATTTAAGGTTCCTGATTCATTAGTAAGAGTAGATCCCAACAATTTATTACAATTTATTGACGTTCAAATTTCAAATGGAGAACTTACAAGCTGGAATGTGGCCATTATGTCAAAAACAGATACCAAAGAAAGATACCAAATTGGCAATATTAATATTGGGTACTGGTTACGAAGTAATGCTGAAGAGAGAACAGATGATAACACTTATTTCATCAGAAAAAATCACATAATAAGTCCCAGAGATGAATTTGTTGACTTGAATGCTGAACAATATAAAACTGCTTTAGAAAGAACAATTGAGTTTCATCGCCGTAACAATAAGGAATATAAAAATGATTATCCAAAAGGTGATATTGTAAGAAATGAATTTAGAGATCCTAAAAAACCTCTACTTCTGATTTATTTTCTAGATCCGGTCGGTGCTGCCCTTCCTAAAGGAAGTGATCCATTAGTTGGCTTTGCGATAAGTTTCCCTGGAAGCCGTTTCAATTCCTCAGTTCGGTATGCTATACACAAACAACTTCTTCCCTTATTTAATATGGATGACGAAATAGAAAATGATAACAATGACGAAGATTAATCAAATATGGGAAGAACTTGCGAATGATACATCATTTAAGAAAGGGTTGCTTTTACGCAGATATTCCGGCTCAGTGTTGCCAGATGTATTTGTTGCCTTGCAAAAGCCTGAAAAATTACTGTGTATCGCCAGTTCAATAAGCGAATCAATTGATATTAATATTTCTCAGTTTGATAATTTACAGGAAATACAAATTGAACTTATTCCTGATCCTGACAAGCAAGAAAAAAGAATCCTGATATTTAAACTCATGAATGATCAGCATAAGGATATTTTTTCTGTCTTATGCGAAGATCTGATTACAAACATTGCTACAGAAACCAATGAAAGAAAGTTAGTAAAAACCTTATTAAACAGATTTGAGAAATGGAAATTACTTTTTACTAAAATTATTTCAGAAGGATTACTTCCGGAAGAACAGATGGGTCTGTTTGGTGAACTATATTTTTTAAGAAAATTCCTCCAAATCAATAATAACTACCAGGTTGTATTGAACACCTGGATTGGTACAGCAGGAGAAGTAAGAGACTTTCAGATGAATAATTGGGCATTGGAAGTCAAAACCACACATAGCAATAACCATCAAAAAGTCCAGATTAGCAGCGAAAGACAACTAGACACCACACATCTTGACAGACTTTTTCTATACCATTTGTCATTAGAGAAAGTACATGAAAGCGGAGAAACACTAAACAATATTATTTCGTCAATTAACACGATGCTGGAAGTCGATGCAATTGCCTTAAACCGCTTCAAATCTAAACTATATGAAGCCGGGTATTTTGACCAGCATTATTCTTTGTATGAATCTATTGGGTATTTTATCAGGCAGGATACATTTTATATTGTTGAAAATGAATTTCCACGAATCCAGGAAAATGAAATTCGTAGTGGCGTAGGAGATGTGAAATATTCTATCATTCTATCTCGATGCGAAGCTTTTAAACAAACAGAACTATCCGTTTTTAAAACCCTGACAGTACGATGCGTATATCAATTGAAAATATAGAATTAAATAAGTTCTACAGTTCCTTAATGCAGGATATTTCGGCTGCCCAATCAACCGATGATGAAGGTGCTATATCTGAACAAATATTTACTCAGTATGCAGTAGATTTATTGGCGGCAGCAGGTGAATCAGAAAACGTTGTTGTAAAATATGATGAAAAGGGCTTAGGAACTCCAAAGCAACATAAAATAAATGCCTATGCTATTTCTGAAAATTATGAAACTGTTGATTTATTTATCACCATTTTTAATGGCACAAATGAAATTTCCAAGATCTCAAACGCCGATATAGAGACTGCTTCTAAAAGAATATTGAATTTTTTTAGAAAAGCCATTTATTCAATAGAAAATGAAAAATCAAGCTACTTTAAAAATGAGTATGTTGATGAAATAGAAGAATCATCCGAAATATTTCAGTTTGCTTACACATTAGCTAAATCGCAGGACATAAAGGAAAATCTGGTTCGTGTAAATGCTTTCATCATCACAAATGGTTTGTATAAGGGGGATTTTCCGACGAATACTCTTATCTCCGGGTATAATTTCTATTACAAAGTATTTGACATAGAAAGCCTCTATAACATCACTGAAAAATCTCACATCCCGATTGAGATAAATTTCAAAGCTGAAGGGTTTATTGTGCCATGTATTCCTGCACCTTCAGTAAACGAAGAATACCAATCCTATCTGGCTATTATTCCGGGTGAAGCATTGGCATCTATTTATGAAAGATTTGGTTCAAGGCTTTTAGAACAGAACGTCCGCTCTTTCTTACAGTTTAATGGTAAAATCAATAAGGGCATCAGAACAACAATAATGAAAGAGCCTGAAATGTTCTTAGCCTTTAACAATGGCATTGCTGCAACAGCCGAAGAAATTGAATTAGAGGATAGCGAAGATGGTAATGGAAAAATTATTTCTGTAGTAAATGATTTGCAAATTGTAAATGGAGGTCAAACTACTGCATCAATATATCACACCCAAAAGAAGGACAGGGCTGATATATCAAACATCTTTGTGCAGGTAAAATTATCAGTTGTAAAAAATAAAGAAAAGTTTGGCGAAATAGTTTCCCGAATATCTGAATATGCAAATACTCAAAATAAAGTTTCCGTATCTGATTTAAGTAGTAACCGGCCATACCATATTGAATTAGAAAAACTATCAAGAAACATTTTTACACCAATAACCAATAGCAAGCCTTTACAAACCAAATGGTTTTATGAAAGAGCCAGAGGCCAGTATAAAAATGCTATTCTTAAATATGGATTCACACCTTCCAGAAAAAAAGCATTTGATTTAAAGAACCCCAAGAAACAGTTATTTACCAAAGAAGAATTAGCAAAATATATTAATGCTTACCAGGAAATTGCTGACGGTAAGAAAATATTGGTTGGTCCACATTATGTAGTTAGGGGAAATCAAAAAAACTATGTCCAGTTCATGAACTATAATCTTGAAAATAAATTAAATAATATTTATTTTGAAGACACTGTTGCTAAAGCGATTTTATACCGGGCAGCGGAAAAGGCTTACGGAATAAAGCCCAATGCCATAGGTGATATGCGTTACATTACAGTTCCTTATGCAATTACTTTATTGAATTGCTTAACCAAAAATCAATTGGACCTTTACAAAATCTGGAAAGCCCAGGATGTGTCAGAAACATTAAAGTCGCTATTCTCTGAAATGATGGGTGCAATAGAAGCATTCATTAAAAACACTGCACCCGGCGGGCTTTATGGCGAATGGGCAAAGAAAGAAGATTGCTGGATAAAAGTAAAAAATAATGACTTTGGATTTGACCTGTCTGTAATAAAGGAAGATTTAATCGACAAGAAGAATCCGCCAAAGCGAATAATGGTTTCAGAGGACGAAAACGCACAACAATTAATCAAAGAAGACATTGAGAAAATTAGAACAGTGCCTCATTCTGTTTGGATAAAAATTGATAACTGGGGAGTAGAAACTCAGGAACTAACACCTAATCAAATAAACGTTTTAGAAAGTATTAAATATAGAGTCAGAACCAATTCAAAACTTCTGGACAACGAAAGAATTATAGGAATTAAAATACTGGATATAGTTATTGATAAAGCTCCGGAATTATTATTTGACATTGACGAAATCAATGAACAGCAGAAATTAAAACAAAAAAATCTTCCGGAAATAAACATTGATCTGATCAAAAAAATGGTTGCGTGGGACAGAAAAAACAAAAAACTTAAAGATTACCAATTTAAGATGATGTGGAACATAGTGGAAGGAAAAGAAGTTCTTACTGAAAATAAAAAGAAATACTGTCTTTTTAACTTTCAAGTCATTTCAAAATATGGGTTCAAAATGTAAAGCCATATTCCAGATTAAAGGCAGAGTTTCTCTATTCATCACATCACCATCCGTCACCACAGTATATTCTTCTGCAAATTTGTAAACCCTATTTCAACCTTTTCAATTAAGTTCGGCACCTTGTTTTTCGCCAGGCAAAGTTTCTCACGTTTCAAGATTCGATTCTGAAACTGTTTTGTTGCTGAAAGAAGTTTTATTTCATTGGGGTCCTTGAAATGCCGGATTGCATTTTTTTCTGCTTTCAGGATTCGCTATTTTCTCAATGATTAATCTCATAGTTGTAATTCGTGATCCGGGCAATCCACCCTCAGTTCATTTTCTGCGAGCGGGGTCTTCAGAAGTTTGCAGTAATGAGCACCCTTGTCAAACTGGTAATTTGAACAATTAAAACACATTCGCTGAACGGTTATAACGCCTGATTTATTCAGGTCATAAATCAATTTTAGCAAGCCGTTGAGCATTATCGTTTTTTGGTCTTCCGTGAGCTTTTCAAGTGGTTGCTCAATGGAAGAAGCAAAAAAGGATGCTTTTTTGGCTATTTTTTTTCCTTCGGTTGTCAGAGAAAGCGAATAACTTCTCGTGTCTGCCGGGTCGGTTTCCTTGTTGACCAGGTCTTTGGCAAGTAACATCTTTACGCTATCGCTAATGGTGGCCTTGGTCATATTGAACTCATTTGCCAGATAGCCTACTTTGCATTTTTCTGACGAATGGAAATTGACAAAAATCAAAATCTGAATTTGGATTGGGCTTAATGAATTTTCTTTGCTTTCATTCCAGAGCAATACCCGGAACGCTTCCGCAATTCGTTCCAAAGCCACTACAATACGGCTTTCAATTTTTTGGTTTTGCTCACTTAAATTAAATGATGAATATTTCATGCGCACTGAATATTATGTATTATTTATCCTCCTAAGTTGCCTGTCCCTCATTTTGCTTCATTCACCTTTCACCTTTGAAAAGTTTCCAAATTAACCTTTGCCACATCATCAAAATATATCCCAACAATAAAGATAAAAGCCCTGCAAAGATAGGAGTCCTAACTTTGCAAGGCAAACAAAATTACTTTACCTGGTACGGTAAAGACAGATTTCCACTGGCAACAGAATACACTTTGTAAACGCCAAGCATAGGTTTATCTCCACTACCATGTCCTCCGTCACCACCGGTATTTACCTGCATATAGGCTGCAACACCATCATAAGAAAAATCAGTCTTGTTGTTCATTCTATAATCGGGAACAACCACCCTAATGGTATTTCCCATTGTGATAACCTGAAAGCCAGGTGAATCCATATACATGGGCATTCCGGGATTAGTCGGAGGCATTACAACTGTTGTGTCTTTAGGATCAAACTCTTTTACAGCCAAACCGCCTTCCACACGTTTGTCTTCAGTCAAAACCACCCAATGCGGGTGCCAGATAATACCGTCATTGCCATAATTGCGGTCGGCGTTTTCATCCCAAAGTGGTGTGTCGTCAAAGTCCGGGTGTGATGTCAAGGCAAGTGCAACTATACCTTCCGTGTTACCAAATCCAACGTCTGCCGGTTTTAATGTAGTGGGAAATACATAGCCCAAAACGGGTGCTCCGTTGAGCTGGCCTGCCGGTGTGGGTGTTGTTTTCCCTGCTGTTCCTTTTACGGTAATTTCCCAAATGGTAGCCGCAATTTCAGAGGAATGTTTTACGGTTACCTTTTTGATTTGGAAATCGTCATTGTTGTAGTTTCCGCATTTTTCACAAGCATAACCTTTGGCAGCGAACAAGGAAACTCCGAGAAAGAGAAGTAAATGTTTCATTTTTATAAATTTTGATGGTTAATCTAATAACAAGTGGTGAAATTTCTTTAGCCTTTAACGTCGGCCATAGACGCACCAAAGTTGAGGTGAAGCACATTCCCGTTTGGAGTAAGCAATGCGGGGACAGATTTTACCCCCGCTTTCTCCGCTTCTGCAATCCGGTCACGGTTTTCGCCAATGTGAACAATTTCAACGTTGGTCTCGCCAATAAGGTTAATAATGTCGTGCTCTGCGCTGATACAAACAGGACAGCCTGCGTGATAGAAAATTGATTTTGCCATTTGCTTAATAAATTAAATTGTTGTCTGGCATTATTGCCGTTACAAACATAGTAAGGATTCCTAACTATAAGAAAGATTTCTTATGCTTTTTTTAATATATCTGGTATTGCGTTGATTATCAAGAATGTAAAATCCAAATTAGGGATAGGAGTATTAGCTATTCTACAAAGCAATGGTTGCGAGCGGGCTTGTACAATATCACAAATGCCCCAATGTGACCTGGCTAAAACTATTTTTTAAAATGTACAATATGAAAATTTTTGAAACAATCGGTTCGGTATGTGTTCCCCTAATGCCAGTCCGTTATTTTTTGTCAGGCTGTGTAAAAATTCATCTTTCTGGTGGCTTTTTGGGAGCAGGTCCGATTTTAGTCATATTTATAACCCTGAATAATTATGAAAGCTGCATCCTTTCAACCAAATTATTTTAATGACTGCACAATACTCAGAGCCTCTTTTGCCAACGCCTCAATCTTTGCATAATCTTTTTGTTCCAATAATTTTTTGCTGATGAGTTTGCTACCCATTCCCACGGCGCAAACACCAGCCTTAAACCATGAAGAAATGTTTTCTTTATCCAGATTCACTCCACCTGTTGGCATAAATAAAAGATCCGGAAACAAGGCTTTTATTGAACTCATAAATTCAGGACCAAGAATATTCCCGGGAAAAAGTTTAATCATTGAAGCACCTAAATTTTCCGCATGAATAATTTCTGATGGAGTCATACAACCTGGAATCCATAAAATATTGCTTTTATCGGCAACATCGGCAACCTCCACGACGAATCCTGGAGAAACAATAAAATCTGCCCCTTCACTGATGAAAATTTCAGCCATTTCAGCACTCTTTATCGTACCAACACCCAGATACATTCCGGTTAATTCCTGATCACATACACGCCTCATTTCCTTAAAATTCTGCAATGCCGCCTCTCCCCTGTTGGTATATTCAACTGCTCTCATGCCGGCATTGTATAAACTTCTTAATACTTCTACACTTACTTCTTCATCTTTATAAAAATAAAGTGGTAACACACCTTGTTTTGGTATCAGCTTTAATAATTCAGATTTCTTTTCCATCATTTATTCATTATTAAATTTGAAAAATTACATTTTTACTTTTACTACTAATTTCTTAATCTCTTCCTCACCAATCATAGGGGCATGCACATCTCCCGGGAAAAAAACAGCAAACTGTCCGTCTTCTAATTGAAAATACATATCCGGCTTATCTTTAAAAAAAGAAACATCCTTTTCTGTATCATACCCTCCTTCTAATTGTTTGCAGGCACTTCGGGCTTTCCATGCTATTGTTTCTTTACCGCTAATGCAGAGTTGTATATCAATATGCCTGTCATGGCATTCAAACTTCGCCAAAGCCTCTTCTGCAGCCCTGCCTTGTTTATTGGAAATGGCTGCCCTAAGCTTGTCTTCATTAATCTCAAATTTCCCTGGCTCAATTGCATTGAGATCCGTTGACTGTATGTATTCGAATGCCTGTTTGAACAGGGGATGTAAACAAAAGTATTTTTCTGCGTTCGACAAGTGGTCTATTATCATTCTATTTTTATTGTTGAGGCAAATACGATCAGATTTGCCAATTTTTGACATTGTTTATGAAACTTGCTTTTTTACGATTTTTTTTAAATTCACTATTCATTACCCTCATCTCTGCACCCTACCACTTGCATCGCCTTTGGCCAGATTTTTTACATCATTGAGTGTAGCATGATTGATGTCGCCGGGGATTGTGTGTTTTAATGCAGATGCGGCTACGCCAAATTCGGCTGCATCTTTCATTTCCATTCCCGAAACCAATCCGTAAATGAATCCGCTGGCAAATGAATCACCGCTGCCCACGCGATCTATGATTCGCACTTCATATTTTTTGGTATGATAAAATTCATTGCCATCATATACCAGCGCGCTCCATCCGTTATCTGAAGCACTATAACTCTCTCTCAGCGTTGAAGCGATATATTTGAAACCAAATTTTTCCTTCATCTGCTGAAAAACATCTTTATAACTATCAAGGTTCAATTGTCCTTTGGTAACATCAGTTCCTTTGCCTTTAAAACCGAGCGTAGTTTCTGCATCTTCTTCATTGCCGATGCATACATCTACGTACCGGCAAAGCCGCGTCATCACTTCTTTTGCTTTTTCCCTACTCCATAATTTCTTACGATAATTCAAATCAATGCTTGTAGTAATTCCCTTTGCCCGTGCGGCTTTCAGTGCGGCTTCCGTAAGTACAGTTGCTTTGTCGCCTAAAGCGGGTGTAATGCCGGTCGTATGAAACCAGGATGTATTTTCAAATATTTTATCAAAATCGAAATCGATTACATCAGCTTCGACAATCGCTGCATCAGCACGATCGTATATGACTTGTGAAGGACGCATGGAAGCACCGGTTTCCAGAAAATAAATGCCTAATCTTTTTCCTCCGCGAACCATAAATTGTGTGTCCACGCCAAAGCGGCGCAAATGATTGATCGCTGACTGGCCGATAGCATTCTCAGGAACTATTGAAACAAAAACACCCTGCAGTCCATAATTACAAAGAGCTACGGCCACATTGGCTTCACCGCCGCCATAAGTAACATCAAAACTATCTGCCTGAACAAATCTCTTATAGTCAGGTGTGGATAAACGAAGCATTATTTCTCCGAGTGTAACAACTTTTTTTGCCATGATAATATTTGGTTTTCTTAAATATGGATTAATTATACCTTAAACACCTCCATAAATGGAAAATCCACCATCGACACAAATCATCGCACCTGTAACAAACCTGGATTGGTCGCTTAACAACCAAACTAAGGCTCCTTTTAATTCATCGGGATTTCCAAATCGTTTAAAGGGTGTTTGCCTAATGATAAGGTTTCCCCGATCGGTAAAACTGCCATCCTCATTAATTAAGAGTTTTTTATTCTGCTCGGTCAGAAAAAATCCGGGGGCCAATGCGTTCATCCGGATTTTATCTCCATAACGGTTTGCCAATTCCATAGCAAACCACTGGTTATAACAATCTACAGCCGCCTTTCCCATATTATATCCCAAAACCCGTGTAATCGCTCGCTTTGAATTCATAGATGAAATATTAACGATGCTTCCTTTTCCTGCTGTTTGAGCAATGGCTTCACCGAAAATCTGACTCGGAATAATGGTGCCCCACGTATTCAGATCCATAACTTTTTTCATCCCTTCCAGGTTCATTTTAAAAAGGTCTTGATCTGGCATCAAAACACCTTCAGGTAATATTCCGCCTGCACCATTAACTAATCCATCAATCTTACCAAATTGATCCAGAACCCGCCTTTTTGCCGCATGAAGCTCCTTCTCATTGAGTACATCTGCTTTTAAAGCAATTGCCCCGGCCCCTTTATCAATAAGGAGGGCTGCCCGGTCTCTGGCAACGGATTCGTTTCTTCCTAAAATACCTACTATGCCTCCGGCCTCAGCAATTCCATTTATGAATGAATTACCCAGAATTCCTGTGCCCCCGGTCACTACTATCACTTTTCCTTTTAATGATTCTTGATTTTCCTGTTCCATTTATTTTTGTTTAATTACTCGTTTTAATTTTTATTTCTTTTAAAATTCATTCTTCGGCTTGCTTGTCTGGCAGTTACACCTTGTTCCTTTCATCCTGCATATTCCTGCATCTCGCCTAATATTATTTTATCAGTGGTACATTTAAAAACCACTATAAACATTAGTGATAAATAAGAAAGCATCGTCCCATTCCGGATGGCCACAAATAGGATTTATACGGTTGGCTAAATTTATGCCGCCTAATTTCCTGATTCAATAACCTGCCGAAAAAAAACGATTCCCTGCTTTTCATTTGTCCTAAATCATCTCAGAGTTCAGAAATTCCCACTTACCAAACTGACACATTGGATACCAATTATTATCTATTGCTTATAAACAAATCATTGATATCATTTAACAACTATAGCTCCCTCTCCTTCCGGGACTTTAATAATTACAACCCTATTTTCTTTATCATATAAATAAGCCTTGACTATTTCGCCATTAAGCATAATTGAAGAAGGCTTTGATGCCGCTCCAATCTTAAGTTCACCTGCTTTGTCACAATAGTATTTCAAGCTATTGCCTGATAATTCAAAAGTTACCGGAAAATCAGATTTTAGAATAAGGTTATTATTCTTTTTGAAAATAGTGGTCATAGCAACAAATGTCCTTTCTGAACTCCATGTAACAGCCAAAGCATCTGTTTCCATATTTTCGGTTTGGTAAAGACTTCCTGGTATTGTGGTAAAAACAAATTTCTTTCCTGATATTTCACCCGATTCAAATCCATTGCCATTTTTAACCGACACATCAGGAGCAACACCGTCAGCAGTTGTTGTGAGAAGGTTCGCCATCACGAGTGGGGTACCATGTGTATGTGCAGTAACTGTAAGCATACCCTCTTTTACCAGCGGTTTCTCCCTAAGAAGCGTCTTAAGGTAGTGCGGTGTTTCCACAGCTTTTGATTCTACAAATCGGGGTGCAAGATGCATGATGTTTAGAGAAAATCCACCTTTCGTAATTTTAGAAACCTGATGTCCGGGATCAATATCTTTTAAATGTGACGTTTGATATAGCAGTGTAACATCCACATCCTTTTTCCCCGGCTTTGCTATATCAAGCATGAGAACTATTCCTGGTTTAATATAAAGAACATTACGAGTCAGAGATTCTACCTTACCCCAGTAAAGCCTGCCTATGTCACCGCTGGAGAATGCTGCATCCCTGCCATCAAGAAATTGCCTGACAAAGGCATGATCATTAAAACCTGGTGCAAAGTTCAGAGGATCCCCAACACGCTGGCTTTGGGGATTATGATTGATGAGAATTGTAGAGTGAGATACAGGTTGAATAAAATCGGACTGATATATCGGATCATCATAATAGGTAGATTGCTCCATAGAGTGATCTTCAATAAAGGTCACCCCTTTATCTGCCAGATAAAAACTACCCTGGTCAAGATGCTGGTGATTATAAAAAGAACCAGTCCTCATTACAAAAGAAAAGTCATTCTTTTCCCAACCACTCTTAAAGACCGTCGTTCCAATCTCAGGAAATACTTTGTCCGGGCTTTTGTTAAATGGACTATTTTGTGGGATGTCTTTGGTGTCAAATAACAAATCTTTAAACGTTTCTCCATCCTTAAGATAATTATAATACCAACTTAAACGTGGATCTTTTTGCATCCCTAAAAGAAATGCCCAATTGGTTGCAGGAAGAATGCTATCACCCGAATCACCATAGCCAAACCACTTTCTGTCTTTAATTAACCCACCCCAGATATATTCATTATACGTCCCAACCAAAGGGGTTGTAACATCTATATTAAAAACATTATAGAGAGAAGGCAGGCTGTAAGAAAAATTAGAGAATGTATAGTTATTATAACCGTACCCTTCTCCGTATGCACCTCCCTCAGAGCATGTAACATGAGTAATAAAGGCATAAAGTTTCATCAAAGAACCTGTAAAATAAGGCTCCATGTCTTTCGTGTCAGGGCCATCTCCGTAAATAGCAGCCATGTTCATCAGTGCTCCCCCAACGATATGACCAATCCAGTTAGAGGTATTAGAAGTGACCATATTATCATAAACATAAGTCCGGTAAGCTCCCTTTATTATTTTTTCTATAATCGCTTTACGAATCTTAGACCGCTCATCAGGAGTCATTAGATTATAAGTGAGATCATAGGCCAATGCTACCTGATGAGACCACGTGCCCAATCGATGTTCGCTGAAGCGCCCCCGTCTCATGAGCCAGGGAGATACCCAGGTTGGCCATCCGGAAAGTTTAACCAACACGTTTTTAGCATATTCTCCTGCCACACTATCATTATGAAAAGTATAGGCGAGTGCATTCGACTCGAGGGCGGATCCCGTATTATAAATATGCAATCCAAACGCATCCCAGGAGGGAAGCCAATCCTTATCAGGAAATTGATCAAGATCGTATTGGAGGCTTCCAAGTGGGATTTTTTCACGTTCACTTTTGGCATTATTTATTATGTCATTATATAAGGACTGAAAACGTTTTTCTTTGAATCTGTCCTCCATCCATTTTTTCTTATCATTATTAAAGAGCAGACGCGGATGTTCACCAGAAATTACTTTTGGAGCAATATGTATAGTAAATTCAGTTTCAGATAACCTGACAGAACCATTATAGGAAATCAACTTTCCGATGTAAAGTCCCTCGGGGTAGGAAAGTTTCAATGGTTTCAACATCCATTCATTATCCTTCCGGATTAAGTTCCCCTTATAAATGAGGGTTCCCGGCTCTGTATATTTGGAAATTTCAACTTTTACTTTATTTGCTTTCAGAGGCCAGCGCCCGCTCAAATTAAATACATCTCCCTGGTAATAAGGTTTTTTAGGAATATATGGTTTAAATTCCGGTAGCTTATCCATCGATGGCGTTATAAATTGAAAAGCCACAGGTTGTGCGCCCTTAAAGGTAATATCGTCCAGGCCAAGATAAATCGGCATAGCCGGATCAGCATTTAGAATTTTGGCAAGGAATGCCAAAGCATATATCTTTAATTTATTGTTACTATCTATGCGGGGGTTCTCCCTGACAAAATCATCAAATCCCAATGTCACCCACACCCACTTATTAGTTTCTGGTGCTGATATGGTGAAATCAATCTTGCCATATTCCCCGGCGGCAAACCGAACTTTTAGGAATTCACCGTTCAGGTTGGTTTTTAAATAATATCTGAACCTGACTTTTGCTCCGGGTACAAGGTACATATCAAGCAATTTTTGGGCACCCGCATAATTGTCCACATTTGAGTATGGAGTTACTTTAGCAACTATGGACAGGTTAGGATTATCCGGTATAATCTGGCCTACCTGAAAGTTCTGATCATAGGCGTTATCCTGCCAGAGCGGATATGATGCCCATGCACCAAGATCCCGGCTTTCAAAATTTTGAGAATAGGTAAATGGCTCAAGTAAAATGGCGGTATTCACAGAATCCAAAACCGAAGCCCTGTTCTCTGAATTAATTTCAGAATTAATTTTATCACCCCTGACCTCAAGAATAGTGATGCCAATAGTCAATACAACAAAGATTAATTTCTTCATCATGATTACATTCCCAATTTAATTTTAATGCACTGTACTTTGACTCTTTGAAAAGGACCATCTTTTTACACGATATCCATAGAATGCATAATACACCAGAAACAAAAAACAAGGGAATAATACCCAATAAGCATCATGAGGATTATATATATCGGCAAGGTATCCATACAGTAGTGGCATCAGCGCATTTGCTGTTAATCCCATGATCAGAAGGGCAGCTCCAAGTTTAGTAAAGCGCCCCAATCCATCTAATGCAAGCGGCCATATTCCGCCCCATATTAAAGAGTTTGGCAAACCAAGAAGTACTATAAACCATATTGACATGTCTGCGGTATGCCCTAAAAAAGTAACCTGTTTTTGTGCATATATAATCAGAAATGTTAGTAAGAGACCCAATACAACAGAAATTTGTAACCCTCGTAGCTGGCTGATAAATCTTGGAATACATACAATCCCGATAACGTAACCAATTACCATAGTAAATAATGTGTAGGAAGGAAAAACTTTCGCCTCAAGTAAATCAATATTCATAGAGTTGGCGTAGCTAATAATTGTATCAATGGACAGTACCTGGGCTCCTATGTGCAGGAATATGGCAACTACACCCAAAATAAGATGAGGGTATTTAAATATCCGCTTTTTCTCTGATGCTGCTAACACTACATCAGTAGGATCATCCTCGTTGGTTATTTCGGGCAAGGGGGAATAGCGGATCAATAAACCTAAAACAAAAAGCACCGCTCCCATAATTATATACGGGACAATCACCCGCCTGATTAATTCATCTAATGCAGCATTTCTTGCTACTTCACTCATCAACGGTATTTGTTTGAATAACTCAGCATCGGTAGCTCTCAATACCACAGCAGCAAAAAGTAACGGGGCAAAAACACCAGCCAGTTTGTTCATAATACCCATGATGCTGATTCGCTGTAAAGCCCTTTCCTTTGGCCCCAATATGGTAATGTAAGGATTTGCTGCCGTTTGTAAGAGTGCCGTGCCTGCGCCCATAGTAAATAGGCCTAGCAGAAAAAACTGATACGCTCTTGTGAAGGCGGCAGGAACAAAAATTAGTGCCCCCGCTGCCATAACCCAAAAGCCAATCATTATGCCCTTACGATACCCTGCACGATTCAATAAATAAGAAGAGGGTATGGAAAACACCAAATAACTTATATAAAAAGCAAATGTTACAAGATACGATTCGAAATTATTGAGCTCACAGGCTATCCTGAAATAGGGAATCAAAATTGAATTTAACCAGGATATAAACCCAAATATAAAAAATAAGAATCCTATGATTGCGATAGGAATAATGGTATCCCGCGTGCTCAAGGAGCTTCCCCGTATTGTTTTTAAACTCTTTTTCATCCGGTAAATTGATTTTATTTCCTTTTTATAATCATTTATTTTGAAATAATGGCCATTACTAAATCAGTACTTATTTTCTTTCAGAACAAAATGGCTTAATAACCGGTAATGATTCCAATGGCAAATATTTAAACATAGCTGATAAAAGACACTGATATTCTTATATTAAGCTTCCACTATCCTGATCTATATATAAAATAGCATGGGGATGTTTTCTAAGGATCGTTGAGGGATATCTCTCCTGGACGGAACTGGTCAATGTATGATAGATTGCGTCGGCTTTATTTTTACCAGGTACTATTGCATATGCATACCTTGATTTGAATAATGCAGGAATGGTTATTGTAATTGCATGAGTGGGAACTTCCTTAATCGTCTTGAAACAAACATTGTCTGCAGGGTCAACCTGCTGCTGTCTGTTTTTTTCATCTAACCTTACCACTTTTACTACCTGTTGGTCATTAAAATCCGCCACATGAGGATCATTAAATGCCAGATGGGTGTTTTCTCCTATACCAAGGATTACAATGTCAGTAGGATAACGTTCCAATAGTTCAGAATACCGTTTACATTCCTGCTCCGTATCGTTTGTATCACCTTTGATATAATAAACTTCTCTAAAACTGACCTTACCAAATAATTTATTTTTAAGATAATTCCCAAATAGCTGCGGCGCTTTCTCATCCAGCCCTACATATTCATCCATATGGAAAGCATTTATCCGATCCCACGCAATATCTCTGCTGCTCAGGGAATCCAGAAATTCATTTTGGGAAGGGGCAGCGGCGAAAACAATATTAATAGAATCCTGATGCTTTAATATTTCAGATATTTTTTCACCCACAGCCTGAGCAGCGGCAATCCCCATTTGAACTCTGGTATTATATAATCTGACTACTAAATCATCTACTTTTAGTTCTTTCATAATTGAATTTTTGTTTAGTAACTTATTTGAACCTTATAGCGTACATTATAAAATCTTTTATGTTTTTTCATTGTCTTTACTTCGTATAATTTTTCCGGCTTCAGCATTCGATTTTAATTGTTTTGCCTTTTGAAGAATTAGGATAACAGATCCGGCCCATGCCTGCAGAAATATGAACCTTATTCAACAAATCAGGGAGGCTTACTTACTATAAATAACCTTTCCATTAATGATGGTAGTTTGTATTTCAATATCATCATTAAAAATCAAAATATCCGCATCTTTCCCAGGTAATAATGAACCTTTCCGATCAGAAATCCCCAGAATAGAAGCAGGAGTTTTTGCAGCCATCTTTACAGCGTCAAGTAAAGGGACATCCGCCATCTTTACCATAGTACGTACCAGCCGATCCGTTGTAGCTACGCTTCCTGCAAAAGAAGTCCGGTCCGGCAATTTTGCAACTCCGTCTTCAACAATAACCCTCAGCCCATTATTCAGACTGCCTAAAATACTTTCTCCCTCTGGCATGCCGGCTGCTCTCATAGAATCGGTGATCAATGCTGTCCGGTCGACTCCTTTTATTTTATATATTAATTTTAATAGGGGCGGCGGACAGTGTATTCCATCGGCAATGACCTCCACATCCATTTCATCAACTAAGTAAGCACATTCTATAGCACCGGCATAGCGTAGTGCATTTTTGCGTGTTACCCCATTCATGCACGAATAGAAATGAGTGGCGAGAGTAAATCCATTTTCAAAACCAAGTAAAGCTTCTTCATAGACAGCATCGGTATGAGCAAGTGCTACCAGTATTCCCTTCGACTTAAGGTAACGTGCAAATTCAATGGCGCCTTCCAGCTCAGGAGCAGCGCTCCATCGTCTGATGTCCGATGAACGGGATAATATCTCCTTATATTCCTTCGGATCTGGATTACGGATATATCGCGGGTCCTGTGCTCCCTTCTGATTCAAAGCAAAATAGGGCCCCTCAAGATGGATTCCAAGGAATTGAGCACCGAGAAGATTCGTTTTGTTCGCCTCTTTATAAATTTCCAAAGTATGAAAAAGCTCTTCGGTCTCACTGGTGAGCGTGGTCGGTAACATGGAGGTAGTCCCATAACGAGCATGAGTCTCTGCTACTTTTAAAAATGCTTCCACTGTCCCATCCATAAAATCGCTTCCCCCACCACCGTGTACATGTATATCGATAAATCCCGGAGAAATATATTGACCCTGTGCATCTATTTCGATTGCTCTGGCAACGTGTACATTTCCTTCCACTACGTCAGTGATCCTATTATCAGTTACAACTACGGTTCCATTTGAAATAATCCGGAAAGGAGTCAGAATCCGGCCGTTAGTTATTTTTAGTTTCTTTTCCATCAAGATATATTTTATTATTTTTTCAAAGAAGTCTGAGGAATGGCTGTTTGAATTAATTTATTCCACGCTTCTATTTTTACGTTCATAACATTTCTCAGCTCGTTATACAGCGCTTTATTATCCATAACACGCAGGGCATTAAATGCGGCTTTCATCTCAGACATATCCTGCTGTGCTGATTTTAATTCATCGGCCTCTAATTGATATAATGGGTTATGCTCCCGTTCCATACGTAATTTGCCCCATCGTGATACAAATTGATAATAAGCATCGTTGAACTTCAGTAAAAGGCGGGCGTTGGTTTTTCCAACGTAATGTACAAGTGCTTTATAAAGAGAAAAATCGGGGTTGTAGTCATTCGTATTCCATGAAAAATCAGCAAAAGTCAGATACTTGATTTTATTTATTTCCCCAAATCCACCCAGATTCGAATAATAATGATCATCAATATAGGACGGGAAATTTTCCGGATATTGAATATCAAATGGCTCAAACAAATTACATAAAACTGATTTTTCAGGGTAATTTATCGGGTACCCGCCATTTTTTGATTCCACCATTCTGGCATAAGGAGAGTTGTCCCACACCATCGGCTTCTTTTGTATTAATTCCGTAAATCTAAAAATATCCGCAGCATCATAAGATAATGAACGTATCGTGTTCCCTGTCCAGACAATCACAATATCCGGATCCAAATGTTCCATCAGATCATGAAAATAGGATTCTGCAGTCCCGCGGGTATAATCAACAAATAAATTATTGTATTGAGCCGGAACAAATTCCAAACGAATATCGCCATAGTGTTCCTTTAGCCATCTGTTCAACTTATTGAGCAAATAATATTGAGCGGATGCAAGATTGGTGAATTCCGATATATCCGATTTAGAAAATAAGATGTATTCTCCACGCTGAGATCCTAAATGAGGAATATAATCATCCGCACATACCATAACCGTTTTTGCACCGGCTTCCAAAGCAGGCTTTAATACGTTTAAGACTTTCTGAAATCCATCATCTGTTCCGTGCGAAAAAATATTTTTTAAAGAATCAGTAAGAGTATCCACCCGTTGCTCCATTTCAATGTGGTAATAAGGATTAACCTGTACTGCCGTATTCATGATCTCACCATATTGTGCACACTTGTCGCCAATCTTTGAGTAATAGGTGTTATAAAATTCTCCCGGCATCCACCATCTTTTACTATTCAAAAAATAATTATCATAAAGTAAATTAATCTTATAGAAGACATAAAAATCAATATCCTTTAACTGCCTGTCAAGGTTTTTGTTCCGCTCCAGTATTCTCTGGTTCAATGCCGAATCTGAAAGCTTTTTATTTTGCTGCATTTCCCACTTATTCTGAAACCCCATTAGTACCGTTGAACGACCGGTAAAATCCGGATAATCGGTAATATCCACATAATCGAGTGTTTTATTTTCATAATTGATCAGCTGACATAAACTGCTGGCAGCGTAAAAATAACCGGTGGGTTTATTGGCCCCGATATAAATCTTATTTGCTTTCTTAAGCATAAAATAACCCTGGTCCTTGCCGGCTATGGAATGATAAGATTGAGCGAATTCAGTACTGGCCTTGTTTGCCTGATCTAAAAATATAATTTGAAGCTTTTTTGAATTTGCAGCACCTTTTTCAGTTTTTTCTACCCGCACTGAATCGTGATAGATATTAAAGAACCTTTCCCGTAACAGTGTAATGGCCGCATTCATTTCAGGAAATTGTTTTCCATCGTAAACCAGGCTAACTTTCTTATTTTTCAAATCAACAGTTTGTTGATTCGCCATAAGGCGGGGTGCTGGTATCAGTAACTGAGAAAGTGTATATTTCTTTTGGAAAAAAGAATCCATTCTTTCCATCGGAGTGAAACTCCACTTCGAGAGACGAAAATCAAGGTTATCGATCCACATTGTACCACTACTTTTCAAACCTGCAAAGATTTTTACATACTTACAATTACCCGGCAGATCTCCTTCGGAATAAGGATAATTCCACGTTCTCGCCTTTACCCTCGCCCAACCAAACTTGTCAATATAGAAAAAATTAGAGAATGCAAAACCTTTGAAACTATTATCTACTTTTTTATTCACGTATTCAAAATAATATCCCGGATTGATCGGTTTTTTATTCTTATCGTAAAATTGCAGGTGAATATCGATTCCTTTGTCGATTCTGGAATGATATCTTTCAGGATAGGGTGATGGAATGATATTTTCCAGCCGAATATCAAAATAGAAATCAAAATTACCAGGTATCACCTCAATAAAATCAGTTAATACACCTTCAGATTCATTGTCTATTTCTTTTACATCCTCTTTTGACCTGACAATTTTTATCGCATGAATTCCGGAATATGCCTCTGAGTCGTTACTGCTCCTTCGGGTAATATCAGTTAATTGCACATTTTTACCAATAACAGTCCAGTTTAAAAGACTAAAATTGTGAATAACACTGTCATTCCCTTTAACGGTTGCCAGTTCAAAAGAATTATTTTTGATAAGATTACCTCTATCAAAAAAGTCCTGCCTGATCTTCAAAGAGACAATGTTATTTTCTGATTGGACTTTTTGCGCAAGACAAAAATCCGGTATCCCAAAAAAGAAAAAAATAATGGTTATTATGAACCTTGATTTCATCATTTTAAAGAATTTACTTTGACGACTTTAGTCCATGTATTACCTGATCTTTGGCGGCCCAGAAATAACTTAGACTTTAAAAGCTTTTATAATAGGACTAAAGTGAATGAACAAATAATTAGAATTCTCAGTTTCTTAAAACAATAATTAATAAATAGGGATTGATTGCTGTTGGAGTCAGAAAATTAAATTCAATGAACAATCGAACTGGACAAATCAGGATAGTCGGCCAATGGCTTTTTATCCCACCAAACCCTGGTCATCGTTATATCGGGTCCTCCCAATAATGTAACTGCTTTATTTGCTTCAACTTGATTATTACTAAACTCACTTGGAGCAAAAACCATTCTTCTGATTATGGCAGTTACAGGTATAGACGGATCTAAGGATGCAATTATGGCATATCCCCTGGGATATCCGGTCCTCCTGCGCTCTGCCCATGCCTCCCACGGAGTTAAGTAGGAATCTATCCATTTTTGAGTAATTATTTGCTCTAGCTGAGTTTCAAAACCTGCGGTACCCTGGTATTTTACAGTGATATCAGATTCAGGAGGAGTGTTAAATGTGGCATCAACTATTCCATCAGGAACAGCCGATGGTGTATTAGTGCTATTTATATAATTCTGGATATCCAGATCTGTAGAGTTTGTCCAATATTTTAATGATTGTGTAATGCCATTGTTATACAAATCTTCTGCTGTTCCTCCCATATTCCAACCTCTTAACGCACCTTCTGCCCTCAGGAAATATACTTCAGAAGCAGTCATAACAATACAACGGGGATTTGTGCCTCCATCAGCTAAGGGTAAAAATTGATTTGAGACAAATGAATTGCCGGCCATCCCGTTTCTTACAGACGTGGTTTTTAAAACTCTGGGTAATCCATTTCTTAACCCATTGTATCCCATATTACCTCCAAGCCTGCCGCCCCCCTGATTCCAAAAAGCAAAAAGTCTTGGGTCATTAAAACCTACTAATATGCTCTCCTGGGTAGCACTCATTGTAAATGGATTAATATAACTCCAGCGGGTTAAATAATTTAGGTTATTAGGGGTAGTCAGGATAAGAGCATTATCACTGTTAGACATCATTACACCGGCTGCAACGGCTTTTTCCGCTTCCTGTTGTGCCAATGAAGGATCGGCATATACAATTCGCATTGCAAGTCTCAACCTCAACGAATTAGCAAATGTTATCCACTTATCTATTTTACCCTGGTAAATAATGTCGTTTGTTCCAAACGAAGTCGCACTGGTATTCTGTTTCAAAACCAGTACTGCAGAATCAAGTATTTTAAAGAAAGCCTCATAAATAGACTGCTGGGAATCATATGGTACAGTTGTTTTTCCATTCCCGAATTGAGAAAAAGGAATCGGGCCGAAAAAATCAGTCATTCGTTCATACATAGGAACACTATATATTTTTGCGATCGCATTAGCAGCCGGCATATTATTCTCCTGAGTAAAATCCTCTACAAACTTGATCATGACTGCTGGGCCTGAATAAAAAGCTCTCCAGCCTGCGTCAACCCATGATGCGGTCTCCTGGAATTGATCTGTATTAAAACCTGAAGATGTAGTAGCAAAAATCTGGGAATATAGATTTGCATGCAACTCATGCATCAGTTCCCATCCACTGCCATCTCCCACAAGTCCCCAATACTGGGCATCTGCGAAAGCCTGCCCTATAGTTGCGGAATTAATCTGACCGGCAGTCAAAGTGTTTTTAGGGGTATTAATCGTATCAAAATTTTTGGTACATCCGCCAAGAGCCAGAAGGAAAATCAGCAGGAATATATTAGATAACCCTTGTTTTATTTTAATGGTATTCATAACAGTATCTTTTATAATTTTTTAAAAATTAATTTTCACGTTAATGCCATAAGACCGGGTGGAAGGTGGTGGATAAGTTGAATAGCCTTCAGAAGAAGTGCCTGTTCCGGTTAGAATGTCCGGATCAAGGCCCGGAGTGGCTCTGGAAATAAAAAATAGATTTCTGCCTACCAGAGAAACATCTACGCCGGATAGATGTAACTTCCTCGTGAAAGATTCTGGCAGAGTATAACCAATAATTAGTTCCCGCAGACGCGTATTGGTTGCATCCAAAGCATATACTTCACCGACGGGCAAACTTATATTCCCAATGGTACTCCAAAGGGTTTGGGCATCAACCGGGATGGTATTTACCTTGCCATCCTCCGTAACCGCTGTATAATTCTTAAAAATATTCTGTCCAAAAATTAGCCCGCCTTCTCTTCCCTGAAGTGTTTCTTTGGATACTCCGAGAAAATCAAGAGAGGCTCTTGTAAAAGATTCAACGATGCCGCCCTGCCTGTGATCAATAACAAATGATAAATTAAACCTTTTATATGAAAAAGAACTTGAGATGCCTGACGTCCAATCAGGAGTGTAATGGCCAATGTCATGATTTTTACTATTTACTACTTGTGGGACACCATTACTTCCTACTATTACTCTACCGATACTATCCCGCTTAAACCCAATGGTAAAAATATCTCCAAAAGGAAGTCCCTGCTGTATTACGTAATCGGAAGCAAAGTTTGATGCAATAACAACTTTTGGCCGTTCGTCAGATATACTCACAACAGTATTCTTCAAATGAGAAAAATTGACATCAAGCGTCCATCTGAAATTCTTTGTTTGTACAGGCACGGTGTTTAAAACAACCTCCACTCCTTTATTTTGAATATTCCCTCCATTGGTATAGAAAGAAGCTGCGCCAGATCCGACTGGTAATGCAATCGTGAACAATTGATTTACTGTATTGGTCTTAAAGTATGTAAAATTTAATCCCAACCTTCCTTTAAGGAAACGTACATCAACCCCACTTTCAAAAGACTTCGTCTCTTCAGGCTTAAGATTTTTGTTGGGCAAAGTATTACCTAAAGCAATAAAGCCGTTTGATCCTCCGGCAGAAAATGTTGCCGTACGTTGTAACATAAACGGGGGCGCACTGCTTCCGACCTTTGCATATGAAGCCCTGATTTTTGCAAAATCAAATACTTTAGGAAAAGAAGGAATCAAATCTGAAAGAATCACGGATAATCCTGCCGACGGATAAAAATATGAACGGCTGCTCGCAGGTAACGTAGAACTCCAATCATTACGACCCGTCAAATCCAAAAAGATGGCATCTTTCCAACTAATTTTACCAAATGCATACAGGGATTGTATATTAATCGGAGCTCCTGGATTATAGCTGGTTACAGGCAGCGTGGTATTAGATAATGAGAAGAAGTTTGGTATCGAAAGTGCATCTCCCGTATTGGAACTTAAGGATTCATTCAACAGGCGATTCTTGACATTACCTCCCGCATGTAAATCTAAATTCCAATTTTCGGAAAGGTCTTTATTGTAGGATAAAAGAAAATCACTATTAAATTCATAATTATTTCTTTTGGTTACATAGTATCGTCCATGTAAAGCTCTAACTAACGTTCCGTTATAATCCTTTTGCTCATCAGTTTCATCAACTCTGTCATATGAGCTGCGAACCATCAGGTCTAAATTGTCCAGAATGTGATAAGTTAGCGAAGCCATGCCAGTTATTCTACCAACTTCCTCTTCAAAAAGATTACGATTTAAAACCCAATAAGGATTTTCGGCTGTTGATGAAAATCCGGGTGCCCAGAAATCCTGCTGCATAACCCCATTTGCATCGGGAAATTCAAATTTTTTTGCATCCTGCGTTCTGATATTTCTTGGTATATCATATATCTGCTGCATTGGGTTAAAATTATCCGTACTCTGTCTCAAAGGATTATCAATTTTCTGCCTTGTGTAACTTAGTTTGACATCAAGTGAAAATTTCTTTGAAAGACTACTGGTTACCCGAGCCATTAAATTATTTCGTTGTAATTTATTACTGGATAAAACTCCTCTCCCTTCGGTAGAAGTGAGAGAAAAAAACGCCTGTGTATTTTTTCCCCCAAGACTTGCCTGTAAATTGTTCGATATGGTATAGCCGGTTTGAAATATATCTTTTACATTATCAGGTTGCGGAGTCATTGAATACGTCTCACCTGCCCTGGAAGGATCGAGTGTCCAGTTACTAACAGTTTGTCCTTCCATCTTCGGACCCCATGAATAACCTGAACCTTTCTGATATGTTCCGTTGATTCCCTGACCATAAACGTTCTGAAACGGGATACTAAGATCGGCCTGGCTCGCCATAAATGTGTTGTTGAGTGACACCTTTGTTACACCTTCTCGCCCTTTCTTAGTGGTAATAATAATTGCTCCGTTTTGTGCATCACTTCCATACAGGGCAGCAGCATTTGACCCCTTTAATACTTCAATGGAAGCTATTTCATCAGAGTTCAAAAACTCTGGTACTCCAAGCACAGGTACACCATCAATAATATATAAAGGCTGGCTGTCCCCATTGATAGAACGGTTTCCACGCAATGTCACCCTTGAAGGTGCGCCAACTCCACTTCCGGTCTGACTAATGTTTAAACCGGCGACTTTCCCCTCTAATGAATTTATTACATTCAGCTCCCGCGCTTTTGTCATCTGTTCGGGGTTTACACTTTGGGTAGCATAAGTAAGAGTCTTTTTCTCCTGTTTGATTCCTAACGCCGTAACAACAACTTCATTTAAAGCATTGTCCTCTCTTACCAGTATTACATTTATTGTGGATTTGTTGTCAACCCTGATTTCTTGCGATTTATAACCGGTAAAACTGAATATAATCACTGTCTTGGTGTCTGGAACATCAATCGTAAAATCTCCATTGCTATTTGTGACAACACCTTTATTTGTGCCTTTAATCGTTACACTTGCATCCTGCAGAGGATCTCCCTGCTCGTTCACTACCCGTCCATGAATCTCAATAGACGGTTGTACGGTAGGATTCTTCCGTGGGAAAGTAGGCTGAACCTGAGTGTAAGTTGTTTTTATTTCCGGCCTTATCACCACTGTATTTTTCACAACCGAATAAGTCAGATTCTGCCCTTTTAAGCACACTGATAACGCCTGATCTAAAGTTGCATTTTTAATACCAATGTCAATTGGGTACGTGTTTTTTATCAGGTCCTTATCATAGAAAAAATGATATTCTGTTTGTTGTTCAATATCTTTAAATACCTCTGAAAGATGAATGTTATTTTTAACTATAGTGATTCTCTGCGCAAGGGTTTTAGCGCTAACCTGGAAGGTAAAAAATAACAATAAGGCAATTGTTAATTTCATAATCATCCATGTTTTGGCTTTTAAGGATGTGGCAACGTTATCGTTTTGGTTGCCTGGTTTTAAAATCATAGCTTTGATTTTTGGTTATAAAATTTTGTTTCAACGACAAGTTTTAGCCTTAGGTCAGCGATGCTGCGAACATTGCTGACTTTTTTGTTTTACTTAATTTGTAATCAGGATATATATAACAATTCGTTTTCCAGTTGTTTTTTTAATTTCCTCTTTAAACAGTAAGATGACAAAACAACGAGTTCCTGCTTCCTACTGTACAATTATTTTTCTTCCTACAACATTAAATTTTACATTACTCAGCTCAAGGATTTTCAATACGTCGGGTAATGCAGCATCTCTACTAATCTTTCCCACAAAACTTCTTTCCGGAACCTTTCCTGAATAAACAATTTCTACATTATACCACCTGCCAATCTCCTGCATAATTGTTTTAATACCTGCCCCATCAAACTGGAACAATCCATTTTTCCAGGCAATTACATCATCCATGTTCACCTTCTTAATATTCAAATCATTATTATTTTCTAATATTCCCTGCTGCCCTGGTTTCAATAAGGCGGATACTCTGCCTCTTTTTATTCTGACACTTCCTTCAAGTAAACTTGTCTTTATGGAGTTTTCATCTGAATAACCATTAACATTAAAATGTGTACCTAAAACTTCAACCTGCATACCATTTACATTTACATGAAAGGGCTTTCCCTTATTTTTAGCTACTTCAAAATACGCTTCCCCTTTTAATTCTACATTTCGTTCTTTACCAGTGAAAGCCGTAGGAAAACGTAAAGATGATGAAGCATTAAGCCATACCTTACTGCCATCTGCTAATATCAGTTTATATTGTCCTCCGCGTGGTGTGGTAAGAGTGTTATAAACATCATCTGTTCCGGCTTTTGCCTGTTGTGAGGATTCATCATAAACCAATAAACCGCCCTGCTTGGTTATTGTAGCATTTCCCCGTTGTATATTTCCGTTCTGAACACTATCCAATTCGATTGTGCTCCCATCAGCCAAAGTAAGTGTTGCATGATTTCCTCCCGGCAAAATTTTTGTAGTTTGTTTGCCTGGTACTTCGGTTGAAGCCATTACCTTCCCTTTATTCTGCCTGGAAACAACCAAATAAGCTGCTCCCGAAATAAATAAAATCACCACTGCAGCAGCTACCCTTTTCCACGACATAAAAACGGTCTTTTCACCTTTTAAATCAACCACAGGAACTTTATCTTTTTGCAATATATTTTTCAGCATGGATGCCGCCGTTTCCTCCGGCATCTTCGTTTCCGAATCTGTATTTTCTATAATGGAAACTAATAATTTTTGTACCTCTTCCCTGTTTTCAGATTGTGCCAGTAATCCCATCAATTCTTCCTCTTCGACTGAAGAACAATTTCGCTGCACATAACATTCAAATAAATATTCTAACCTGGATTGCATCTATTATTTTTAAATGGAAGGGCACTAAAAGTTATACCCCACTCAACTAATAAGAGTACAAAAAGAAATGTTTTGGGTGGGTTATATTAGAAATTTATTTTAAATCACCTAACCTGGCTGAGCCAGAAACATAAAGGTAAGCTTTGCAAATTTCCATAATTGTGGAACTAATAACTCATAATCAGGTGTTCCCAGGTTCAGGTTCTGGTGGCCCACTTGGAAATAAAGCATTTATGAATCACTCTTTATAAATGCTTTTTTATCTGGAAAATCTTTTAAAGTACCGCCTCTTGCTTTATGTTTTGAAAATTCATTCCAATTCAAATCATAAGCAGGCATATATCCACTTTTGCCATCCTTTTCCTATCGAGTGGCAAACACATCTTCTCTGCCTTTGAAAAGAGAGAGGAAAACCTTTATTTTTTCATTGAAAGAATGTGACATTATGAAGAAATAAAAATATCCACAAAACTATAATTATAGGAGATAATTAAGGTTAAAGATAGAACTCTGTTCAAAAGAAAATATTATACGATGAATTAAGTGAACAGAGATCCCATCAGGTTTAGCCGTTCGCATGGTTATAGCTACAATACCCTACGCTCAACCCGGATCGGCAGTGATGCGGAAGGAGGAGTACCACAGCGAAAAAGTTTGAGTGGATCCCACAACTCTTTCACCCGTTTCAAGTCATAGATAAGGAATAGTTGAATCAGGCACCAAAAGGTACATGCCTTTTCACTCCTCAAACAATGCATCCATGGTAATGGATTTCTGAACCAGCCGGGATTCATATTCGTTATTCTTAACACCGAATGTTGTGATCATTGTAATAAAAATTGATTTTTTCGTGTTTGTTTGGTGCCGGAAAACATCTACTTTATTTTCCAACTCAACCGCATATTTTTTATCAATAGTAAATGTAGATTCAGAGTATTTCATTTCACAAATATGAATAACAAAGTCCCGACGGTCAAGTAGCAGATCAATTTGGGCTCCGGTTCCTTTTTTGGGAACGTAGCGCCAGGCTGATTCTTCCGTATGTACCACCAGGATTCCCAGCGCTTTTTTTAATTGTGGGATGTGTTTTAAACAGACTCTTTCGAAAGCGATGCCACTCCAGCTTTTCCATGATTGGCCATTAGAAAGTTTAAGCCATGTACCGCTCCCACTCGAACGGCTTTGTTCCATAAACTTGATATAGAAATGTGAATACTCGTCTGCGAGCTTATAGATAGCATCCTTAGACTTTTTATCATAGGGCAACCAGCTTGTAATAAAGCCGGACTCTATTAGTTCATCCAGTAATTCTGTTATCCGTCCTCCTGAAGAAAGATCGGCAGCATCAATAATTTCATTTCGGGTTAACCCGGAATTATTTTTGGCCAGGGCTTTAATCACCGCCAGATGCCTTGTGGCATCATCAAACAGGGAATGATACAAATTCTTAAATTCATTTTGCAATAGGCCATCCTTACTGAAACACAAACGGTCAATGGTCTGGGCTGAACTTTCACCCTTTCGAATTTCTTTAAGATAATGAGGCACTCCTCCCATTACCATATACAACTGTAATATTTGGTAACGATCCAGATTTACTTTTTGTTCCTTCAAATACGCCTCTGTTTCCTGTAAAGTGAATGGCAGTAATCTTATTTTTCGGGTAATCCGGTTATGCAATCCTCCTTTATTATTTACTACATGTTGGATCATCCAGGCAGCGGCTGATCCGCAGATAATTACTAAAAGGTTATCTTGCTTCGTTCCCCAGCTATTCCACCAATAATCAAAGGCAGACAGAAATCCTGATTTATGAGTATTCATCCATGGAAATTCATCAAGGAAAATAACTGCCTTACCAGTCTTTAATTTGGGAGTTACATAATGTATTAGTAAATCAAACGCATCTGACCAGTTATCAGGAACACGGTATAGTTTTTCATTACCGGCAACTTTTCCAAGTATCTTGGTAAAATTCGCTAATTGTTGCTTCAAGTTGGCCTCCTTCGTTCCGGTAAATTCAAAAACGATGTCCTTTTGTAAGGCTTGTCTTATTAAAAAAGTCTTGCCAACCCTTCTCCTGCCGTAAACAGCTATTAATTCCGGGACTTTTGATTTCAATGCCTCCCGCAACAATTTTTTTTCCTCTTGTCGTCCAATTACTTTTTCCATAATGATCATTTTGTCAAATCTAAAAACCTGGATTTGGCCGGTATTATCAGATTTAAAGACGGCCAAATGTACATAAAAAAGGCATATTTGGCCGTCTTTAATAATACTTATCCGCGGCCAAATCTTTTCCTTTACTTAGTAAATCACTTACAGAAGCATCTGAATATGCCCAGAGGGCAACCAGGCATGCTACTGAAAAGAAGCAGGGTGAATGATATTAAAAGATTGGTAAGAGCTACAAGTATAATCTGACCAGATATAGAAAGCAAGTCATCATCTTTTCCCAAAAGGCAATCAACATTGTCACGATTCCTCAACTATCTTTTTCGGTTTGACTTTTACCGGAAAATATAAAAATTTTATTTTTATGGTATTAAAAGGGAAGATAAAAAAAGGAGGAAGCCAACTGAAGAACTCAGGTGCATCATGCAGTAGGTGCGGATATTTTTCATAGCCTGGGCAAGATGGAACTTTACAGTTTCGGGTTGTATGTGGAGTATCTCAGCCACTTCCTGCCGTTTTAACTGTTCTTCCTTCATTAATTGATAAACTTGCTTTTGCTGCTTCGGAAGTCTTTGGATAGCTTTCTGTAACAACGAACCGTATTCTTTTGTAATAAGATAATCTTCTGAATTTTCCATAGTAATGGGTTCATTATTTTCAGCAAGTAAAACTATTTTGTAGTTCTTAGCTATCTGTTTTAATATTTTATAAGTTTTATTTGTTGCAATAGTAAAGAGATAGGCGCTGAAACTTTTTATTTCATTTAAAGAGTTCCTTCTTAACCATATCGTTAAAAAAACATCTTCAGTAATTTCTTCCGCTATAACAGTAGAATGTGTCAGTTTCAATGCAGCACTATAGATTTTATCCCGGTAATGATCAAACAATTTAGCAAAAGCTCGTTCATTACCCCCTATTATGTGTTGAATTAATTCCTGTTCGTTATATGAATTATCGAAGACCAATGTTAGTTTGTTAACCCGAAGTTAAGTTATTAACGAAATTAAGGATATTGAATTAAAGAGGAAAAATCTTTTTGAAATTCTATCTTTCAGTCTGTCCTGTTGGTCAAAATATAATGAGGATGTTTGCGGCTCACCCGCTTCTCAAGTGTGCCATAGAAACCCAATTTGTAATTTATTTATCGATTTAAAAAGCATTTAAAACCCGAAATGGCCGAGAACAATTGGTGGAGCTGAAATAGTAAATGGCAAGTGTAAAAAAATTTATGGTAGTTCCCAGGACATTGATGAAAGGAAAACGGCAGAATTAAAAATATTAAAATTATATATACTGTTCAGCAAAACATCAAACCTCGTGGTTCACAACCACCTTCCTGCCGGGATTCAGCGAATGAACAAAAACATCCAGCGGCTCTCCGCTGTAATGATAGGATTTGAACAATTCGAAATAAGGTGCTTTCAGCATTGTGCTCCCCTGTACCTGGTATTCAATTTTACAGTTCTCAAAATCTACTTTTATAGTTACTTCAGAATTGCTGCCGGATATAGTTAAATGATGGGCATCTTTCCAGCCTGCAGACGAAAACAAATCGTTCAGATAAATGGGAACAGGAATGCCCTGGTAAATCAGCAACCTGCAGGTTCTTTCTTTCATTTTATAAACATCGAGGAAAATATTAAAAAGGGAATTTTCAGGAACTACCACAAGCTTTGCTTCGATATCCGGAAGCACTTCATTGGGAAGTTCTTCCATCACAAATTCAAAATTAAAATTATTTTTCAATATTCTCATTCTGATTTGTTCAAGGGCATCCTTATTGATTCTTTCGTCCTCATCTGCAAGCATCATCAATGCGTGATGCACGAGGCGCAGCCTGATAAATTTTTTCTCTTCTTCTTTTACGGATTCAAAATTCACCGACATCGGCCACCACAGATTGATATAAACATTCCGGCCAACTTTCAAAACGGATTCTTTCAAATCATTCCCGATTTCATTTACATGAATGGTGTCAAAAAAATTGATTTTGTATTCCGGTAATAAAAAGGAATAGATGATTTCAATAAGCCCGGAGCCGTGGCCTGATATGCCGCTGTTAATACTCGACTCAATACGCAGGATGTGGTTTTTCATTTTAGGTATTCGGTGGTTTTATGGATAGAGAATCCTGGTTTAATCATAATCCGGTCAGAAATTATTCCTAAAACCAGAATGCAAAAGTAATTAGCTTAAACGAATAATCATAATGACCTCAAATTCGCAAGTTCAAAAGCAAAGAGCCTCAGATATGCACATGGTGTGCATTAGAGGCTCAGTGCCGTTTCACCCAAATGGGTGAACTTTGATGTATTCTACAACATCAAGATGCAAGTTGAAGTAAAGAAATCAGATTACCAATCGTTCGGAGGAATAAATTTTTTAAATGATTACCTGATCAAATTGGGTTTTGGCAGTTTAGTGGAGCACTGCCTGGGCAGTCGTCGTAATACAGCACAATACAGCTACAGCGATTTGCTCAAGGAAATATTCTTTATTTGTTCCATTGGCGGAGATGCCCTGGATGACAGCAACACCCTGCGCCAGGAAGTAAGCCGCCATCCTGGTTTGAAGGTCGCTTCGTCAGATACTATAGAATATGCTTTTCAGGAACTAAAGCAGCCTACGTGGGTAGAAAGGACAGAGACAACCGTTCACTATATCAATGAACATAACGGCTTTAATCAACTGTTGCCGCTGATTTGTAAGAAAAGCGGTATGCTTTCCCCTGATCATGGTTATACCATGGACTACGATGGCCACATTGTAGAGAACACCAAAAATGACAATGCCTTTACATACAAAAAGATGAAAGGTTATTACCCTACCCTGTGCAGCATCAATAAACTGCCGGTGTATATGCAAAACCGCAAAGGCAATACCCCGGAAGGATACAAAGCAAAAAGTGCGATTGAAGAGGCGATACAAGGATGCCTGAAAAATGATATTACCATTAAACACTTCCGGGCCGATGCCTGCTGTTATCAAAAAGATGTCATGGAATATCTTGAAAGCCTTCCAACCCCGGTGCATTATTTTATCCGTGCAGAGATCAACAATGGATTACGCATAGCCCTTGAAGATGAAACAGAATGGAAGGGTACCATGCTGAACTATCAGAGAATACAGGTTTGTTCCATCACAGAAACGGTACTGGGCAAACCACGCCGCATAGTAGCTTATCGCAAAAGAGCAACCGGACAGTTACGCATAGACGAACAGGACGGCTACAGCTATCATGCCATCGCAACCAACGATACGCAAATGAGTGAAGATGAAGTACTCAAATTCTATAACCAAAGAGGATGCCAGGGAGAGCATCACTTTAAAGAACTGGACCACGACTTCAACTGGAACAAGCTACCCTTTGACACCATAGAGATGAATACCATCTATATGTACGCCACTTTGGTTGCTTACCAACTATTCAATGCTTCAAAACAATTTCTGAGCCGCAGGTTGTCTTTTGTAAACGTGGAAATGAGACTAAAGAATTTTATTCTGCACTTCGTTACACTACCTGCCAGGTGGATAAAGAGCGGGCGCCGCCAGATACTCAAAATCTTTACCACCAGAGATTACAGCCCCCTTTGGAACACTTAACCAACTTATTTACCGGAAAACCAAACTGACCAGAAAATAAAAATTCCGGGTAGGGGAAGTTCAGCAACCTGCTTTGCGAAAAATCAAAAAATGGTAGAACAAAGCATGCAAATTCAAAACTTCCCCCAAGTAAAAGTAAAAATTGCTATTCGTTTCCGGGTTTGCGAAATTTGGGTAATGATTAGTATCAGGATTCTGTCATGGTTTTAATCAGGTAACAATAATGAGTACACAACGCTACTTGCAAGAAAACGAATTGTAACAAACAACATTCTTAACCCCAAAATACACTCAATTTCTTATTATCCTTACCACATCCAGCATTGCCTGATTGATAGTTCCATTCATATTCTCATCTGAATTATGGTAACTGATTACCAAATGATGAAGACCCTTTGTCAAATGTATTCTTAGCGGGTTGCTCCACCCCCAGTTACTCCATTCTTCTTTTCCTCTTTGCGGGAATACCCATGTACCGGTTTTATTTTTATCGACATATAATGTCCTGAATGCACATTTATTTTCTGTATTTATCGGGCCGTTTCCATTTGAATAACGCACATCAAGAATATACGCTCCCTCCTCTTTCACATCAATATCAAAAACAATTTTCCGGTTACCGTTTTTACTAACTTCTACGAATCCATTACCTGTGGATCCCTGATAAGGCTTGTCAGACCGAAGAGCAAAATCTTCTAATTGCACCATTTGTTCATTAGTGCGCGGGTATATGTTCAAAGGTTCGCTGGAAAAGGATTGTAATCCTTTCTTTTCAACGGCAATTACCTGATAGTCGCCGAAAAGAGTTGAATCAATTTTGAATGATAAATCATTTTGGTCACTAACCTGTTTACCATTTCGTATAACCTTATAGGAAATATTTTTCCCGACATTCGTCCATAATAAAAGTCCATTTACATATTTTACAGAAGGCGTTTGGGGACTGAAAAGATTCTCTGATGCGTTTATATTTTTAGACGAAATATTTTTGCTGTCTAAAATAATTTTGATTTCATGTATTCCATTAAGTGAAGAAGATACCCGATGATCGGCGGATTCTTTCCCATCAACGGTAAATGATTTTACCTTATTGCCAAAACCAATCATCTCTATATTTAAAATGGCATTTCTGTATTTGAAATTGGATAAAGTTCTTTTCCCCTTGAATACTTTTGGCACAAACGGGGCAAAAGAAAGGTAATCCACTCCGTAATGCATTCCGAAAAACAATTTATAAATCAGGCTGATATTGCCGGAAAGGCTCCAAAGCATATTACTTGAATTGATCTGAGTACCCGCATAATCTCCATTATCAGCCACAAAGTTTTCTTTGTTGGTGAGGAATAATGCTGCAGCCCGGTATATCGATCCGATGGCCCTCACCACAGAGTTTTCATTTCCGACTTTTGCCGAAGCCAGTGCCCAATAAGACTCAACAAACGGCCATACGGCATTATTGTGATAAGGCGGGATACCCGGTATCTGTGGATAAATACAAGAAATTCCGTAAGGTGTCACAGGCGTATTGGATATCACCTTTTCCTGACGGTTTTTATCCGCAGCATCAAATAAAACAGCCAATGCTTCGCCAAGCGCCTCTGATTTCGGGGAAAGGATCTTAAATGTTCTTCCATAAAGATACTGGCCAAAATATCCCTTATCTTCCTGCCACAGGTATTTGTTTATTCCTGCTTTAATTTGTGCCGCTACTTCCTTATGCTTTTCTTCTTCAGACTCAAACCCCAATATAGATGCCATTTCAGACAGTACTGTATTAGCAACAAAATGCACCACATTGGTTCCCAGACATTCCGATTCATAAATATCTGCCGGCTGCATCCATTCCGGATATGTTTGCTCCCTCCAATCCAGGAAGGAAGATTCTCCTTTCATCAAACCCGTTGCATTATCCCGGATATTTTCAAGATCATCATTGACAGAGTTTTTAATTACTTCATAAGCATACTGAAGCCATTCTTTATCTCCGGTAACTTTATACACCTCCCAGGCTGCCGCGGCCCATATTTCTCTGTCGGTAGAAACAGGATAAGCTCCACCGGTACCTGTATCCTGAATAATCTTCCCATTTTTTACTTTCTTCTTCAGACTGATCATGGCAACTTTCGGCTGCAATATGGCCATAGACAATAGGATACTGTAGCTAATGTCTCTTGTCCATACCCCCGCCCATTCTTTACCAGTGCGAAAAGTACTGTCCGGTTCAATTGCATTTTCCATTTCTTCAAGCGCAAGACTGTACAATGCATCCGGCAAAACATCAGAAGAATGGTATTGCGGAAATGGACTTAAATTTTTTGTCCGCTTCCACGAACGGGCCGTTTTTTCTGCATCCGGATTTTGATTCAGGGTAAGTGTAATTTCATAAATTCCGTTATGATTCACGTCGGTCATCTGTAATTCCTTATGAGAATAAAGATTATTGAAATCCCAGGTGAGAGGCGCTATATTACCTGCTACAAAAACACCCTTGAAATCACTCCGGTAAATTTTCTTCCCGTCATAAGAAACATAATACCCTTTGGTCTTAAAAGAATTCAACACTTCATTCATATCCACACGCAGAGTAAGCCTCACATCCTTTTTCAGATATTCTCCGGATAGAATTTTTAAAGAATCTACATATTGAGACCCAAATTTTATCACCGGGGTTTCGTAAATGCTGACACTTCCAGTACAAACAATAGAATTATCTTTCCCGGAAGGCGCTGAGTTGTCTGCCCCATTAATACTGAACTTAAAGATCACTTTAGGGCTAACATATTCATTGGCAGCGCTGACATAATCAGAAACTATTTCATTTCTTGAAATGGCTTTTGCAGTATATGGCCCTGCATTCACGCTATCGCGATAAACTGTAAATTCTTTCGATTGATAAAGAACAGTTTTGTTTGTGACACTGCAACTATTAAGGATATAGCACAGAACCATTATAATCAGGATATATTTTTTCATTTGGAGGGAGGAGGATTAATATTCGATTACAATCATATCCCAGTACAATAATGAGGGCACACTAAAAGAAACAGCATCCCCTGATTGTTTAAATTCAATTCCCCGAGATGAGCCATAATCTATATCCGGTGAGGCTATCCATATTTTCTTGATCACTTTCGCCGTCGAAAATTTTACCTCAAAATCAGTCAAAGAATCAGGTACAGTCTGGGTACCATCTGCATCCCTCCAACTCAAAGATGATGCATTTGAAAAGTTGATAAGATGGATAATTTGTTTTTGTCCCATATCCTTCCCGATAACGGAAACTGAACCAATGGCAGGAGGCCAGTTATTGAATTTGATCTTTCCATCTGCAGAAGTAATTGCCGGATTATTGAAATTACCGCCATCCCGTAATAGATTCTGATAAGCCGTGAGGAAATCATAATAACTAACAATATCGTTTTTCAGGTCGGCATGCATCTGTAAATTATCATTGGGAAAATATTCCTTTCCCAACATGTGCTCTCCCATTTCGAGATGTGAACCGCCAAAGGCAAAAATAACGGCATCGGTCAGCAAGACTCCCGGCGTATTGAAGTATCCCGGATTTGCCGCAAGATTATAATCCATATAAGCGCAGAGCACACTCTTTTTTGAATAGTTGCTCCATTCATCATTTTCCTGAATGATGGATGCCAGATCTTTGTATCCTTCATTAGGCGCCCACACTTCAGTGTAAAGAAAATCAACCGGTGATTTGGATATACTTACTTGCTGGCCATATTGGTTTACAGCATTCATCACCAACTTCTTATCCGGCATGTTGGTTTTCATAGCTTCGAGGAAAGACTTGAAACTGGTCTCCACATCAATGGGGACACCCGAATAGGTATAAACTTTTTTATTCAGATTCCCATACTGATCAACCTGATTGCCGTCGAAATCATACACTTCAAAAGCCTCTTTTGTTTTGCCGGCAATGTAATTCTGCCATCCAGTATTAGAAGGATCCATATAATAAATACTGCTTTTGAAAGGAGGCGGCAATTGAAGAACCGGCCTGGTTTGATGGTGCTGGTCTTCATACATATACCATTGATCGCTTACTCCATCTGATGCTGCATCATCCAGCGCTCCGTAAATTGCATTGTAAGAGAGGGTTTTCATATTATAAGATTTGGCAGCGGCTATGTATCCCTGTACAGTCGACTTGTAATTGGTACGGTTTGCAATATCTTTCCATGATTCAGCCGGATCAGAGGGGGTGCCAGCCAGAGGCTCATGATGCTTAAATTCCCAATCCTGAAACTGAACCCAATTGATATGAAGCCTGTTCAAATTTGACATAACATTGTGGATTTGCACTTCACTCATCTGGCCATATTTGGAAAGGAATCCATTTCTTGGAAACTTTGCTGCATCAGAGGATACATCAATTCCAATACAACCATATATTTTGTTTTTCCCACCTTCTTCACGGGAAATTTCTACCATATAACCTGAAAAATCCTGCGAGGGTGCTTTCCATGTCCATGAAGTACCGTTCAGCTCTTGCTTTGCCACCACGCTGTTCAAATATTTATAGGTTACAACTGTGCCTGAAGGCAATGCCTTATCAATGGAAAAATTAATATTATCGCCTGGAGAATACATCGCTTTATCAGTATTAATATTAACCGGATATTGATTTTCCTGATTAATTATCCCCGTGTTATCTTTTACCGGAGCCTTCCGGCAGCTCGATGTAGAAACCAACGTGCTAAGCAGACACATTAAAAGAATATTTTTCATTTTTAGTTTTCCTTTAGCGTTAAAAAAATATTTGTAATCCAGGTCGCGATATCCCTGATCTGATAACTAAGGATTTAATTTTAAAAGAAAGTTTATCAAACAAGTCTTTTGTTCGTTTATTGTTTTACTATGGAGATAGTCTCGTACAATTGATTTAGCGTGATTGTATAATTACCGGCAACCGGAATATACCATTTATAATCATCTGTATCTTCAGGCGCCGTACCATGCTTCACAAAGGGAGCATCGGTGTCACTTATGTCCGGGTGGTTTTTGTAAGGCCTGAAGAAATCGGTACCCCAATCACCGGTAGCAACAGGCATTTTAAATTCTCCCACATTCAGGTGGCCGGAATAGGTAAACACATTGGGATCAGCCGTGGCTGTCATCTCAGTAGGATTGTCTATGTTCCATCCGTTCGGAGTAGCATCTCCCACAATCCATAATTTAGCATAAGGCTGAAACGGAACTATGTGAATTGACATGTCTAAAAGATTGAGTGTAATCTTATAGGCTCCGGGATTGGTTATAAACCATTTGAAATCATCGCCCCCACTCTGTACTAATTGCACGCCGGTTGCTGATATATCAGGATGATTGGAAAGAGGCATATAAAATGGAACACTAAAGTTTCCGGTGGCAGCCGTAGGAATTTTAAACTCCCCGGAATTGAGAATCTGGTTGTATTTAAAAACAAATTCATTATTGGGAATTTTGAACATTGAATCAGGGGTGCTTATATTCCATCCCTTTGGAACAGCATCTCCTATAATCCACAATTTTGAATACGGAGCCTGTGCCAGCTTCTCAACCTTGATACTAAGCGTGATGAGATTCACCGTTATTTTATAAACGCTGGTTTCTGAAATAGTAAATTGGTCATCCGGCTGAGAATCAGAAGTCCTGTAAAATAATTTTGAACTGTCTGCACCTTGGTTATAAGATGGTAAAAAACTTCCATGTGTGGTTATAAATTTGAAAGTGCCCGGTGAAAGTGTACCCTTATAAATAAAACCACCCGGGGTTTCAGGATCGGTAGTCAGCGCTTGCGCCAGATTATTATCCCAGCCGGTGGATGTGGCCCCGCCAATAATATATAAAGTAGATGATACCGGTTGGTACGGTGTGGTAGAAAATTCTGTGCTATTGGATATCTGAGGTGGCAAAGACGATCCCAAAACTGTAGCAATAACCCGGGCTTCAAAGACTGCTGATGTTCCGGGTGCAATATTCCAATGATGCAAAAGGCTATCGTTCAATTGACCTGTCGTATAGTCCAGTGAATACACCTGTTTTCCCAAATCAAGAGCAATAGGATTAGAAAAATTATTCCCTTTCTTATCCAATTGAAAAGAATAAGTAATAGCGGAATTGGTGCCATCATTGGTACCGGTTGTCCAGGTGAATGTGATTGCAGTATTATTTTGATTTAGCTGATTCAGGATAAGCGAAGAATCAGAAGTTGTTATTGCCAGCGGGCCATTTGTCGCACCGGGGATAACAATTCCCGTCTTTTTACAGGATAGAAACAGCATGCCTGAAAATATTATAGCAATACAAACCTGCAGAAAAGTTGTCGCCTTCTTTTGTTTTAAAAATGAAAATGAAAATTGCATATAAAATTCGTTTACTGGTTGTCAAAAATTAATATCCCGGGTTTTGAGTAAGGTTCTCGTTGGCATCTCTCTCCACCTGTGGGATGGGCAGCAATAAAAACTTCTGGGTGGCATTTACTTTTCCGATAGAATGTAAAAAATCCAATCCGTACTGGCCATTCTGAACACGAATAAGGTCAAACCATCTTTGCCCCTCAAAGGCAAGTTCCATCCGTCTTTCGTGAAGTATAACGGTTCTCATTTCATCTTTGGAAACATTCGCCTGTTTATCCGGCAGTCCCGCTCTTTCGCGCACTTCATTTAAGGGAACTATAGCTGCATCCATCTGCCCGAGTTCGTTTAATGCCTCTGCTTCCATCAGCAAAACATCTGCATATCTCAATACCACAAAATCTTCAGGATTGGTATTATAATCAGGTGATATCGATTTCGGAACTAAAAATTTTCTAAGGTTATATCCGGTTCCGGAATAAGATGCTTTGTAATCTTTACCATCGAAAGGAGGGCACCCTTCATATAAAACTGTTTTATCTTTTCGCAAATCGCCGGGTTCATAAGAATCAACAAATTCCTGTGTTGGCTGGTTCCAGCCATAAGCGCCTCCTACGAAATCGGAATTGCGGGGGCCGGTAAATGTGCTTAACCACGATGCCTGATTAAAATCATCAAAAAAACCATAGGTTGTTGCTCCGCTATATTGCACTTCAAAAAGTGATTCTATTGTATTCTTTTTCGTTGCCGAAAAATTATCTGAATAATCCGGATTTAATTGATAGCCCAGGTTAGTTACCTGGCGGCAGAGATCTACCGTCTTCTGATAGTCACCTAAAGTCAGATACACCTTTGCCAGGAGCCCTACCGCCGACCCTTTTGACGCGCGGCCCACATCTGAGCCTGAATAATCTTCGCGCGGTGGTAGCATCGTTATTGCATCATTAAGATCGCTGACGATTTGTTCATATACTTTGTCTTTGGGCGTACGGGCGGGTTTCAAATCGTCTCCTGCATTCTGGGGTTTGGTAATTAAGGGAACGTCTCCAAAAAAGCGAACCAAAATAAAATAATACAACCCTCTTAAAAAATGAGCTTCCCCTAAAATTCTGTCCTTTAAATTCTGATCCATACTGATGGCGGGTACTCTTTCCAAAACGATATTACAGGCCAGTATGCCAGGAGCCGGGCCTCTGTACAGGTCTAATACTCCGGCGTTGTCTGTCGTCGTTACAAAATTGGCTTCGTCCTTGGTTTCTATTCCGTCGGTTCCGCCGCCTGCCCCTACCTCACTATTCCCGGCCATTATATCCGTAGTCCACATACGCATATTATAAAGCTTCGGACGCTGAAGGGGCTGGTAAGCCGCATTGATAGCGGCCACGGCATCACCGGCAGTTTTATAAAAGTTGGATGTATTAACCGAATCAAGAGGGGACTTTTCCAGGAATGTCTTGGAACATCCCGTAGCAAATATTACCATACAAGAAATAACAACAAACGATTTATTTAGTTTCATGGCTGTCAGTTTTAAAAAGTGATATTTAGTCCAAGGCTGAGAACCCGTGTTACCGGATATACATTGAAATCTACACCATTGGAAGGAACCTCCGGATCAAAACCGGAATACTTGGTAAACGTCGCAAGGTTTTGAGCAGAAGCATATATTCTGATTTGCTGAACTTTATAACGATGAATTAAAGTCCCGGGTAATGTATATCCCAATGTGATATTTTTTATCCTCATGTAGGATCCATCTTCTATAAATCGCGATGAAATCCTTGAGTTGTTATTCGGGTCATTAAAAATAGCCCGCGGCATAGTATTGCTTGTTCCTTCGCCTTCCCATCTTCCCAAAACCCGCTCGGTCTGATTTTGAGCTACTGCCATGCTTTCCTGAAAAACATTGTTGGCATTAAAAATATCATTGCCCTGTACCCCCTGTAAAAATATACTCAGATCAAAACCGGTATAGCTAAAATTATTTGTAATGGCATAAATAAACTGAGGATTGGGATCACCAAGAATAGTTCGGTCGCCATCATTAATGACACCATCATTATTCAGATCTCTAAACCGGACATCACCTGCGGAAGTTCGGTTGTAAGGGTCTGCTCCCGGAACCTGGACTGCAGCATTGTCCACCTCCTTTTGTGTCTGAAAAATACCTTGCATCACGTATCCATAAAACGAATTGATAGGATATCCAACCGTATTTGTGGCTAGCGTACCATTCAGCCCAATTCCGCTTCCTATGAACATTGGCGTATTCTGATAAAGTGAAACCACTTTGTTTTTATTAAACGAAACATTCAGGCTTGTGTTCCAGGAAAATTTTCCAACAAAATTTTTGGAAGTCAATGCGATTTCCACTCCTTTGTTTTGCACCTTACCTGTATTGATAAAAGGTACAATGATATCAGAGTATCCTGTGGATATAGGCACTGGCATGGGTACCAGCATTTTTGAAGTATTTTTCAAATACGCATCTATGGTAAATAAAATACGCTGACCGAACAATGCAGCATCTAATCCTATGTTGGATTGTTTTACTGATTCCCATTGCACATTTGGATTGGCCATCACCATGGCAATTTCTGCGGGTACCACATTCCCATTGAAAACATATACTGCAGAAGTCAGCGTGGAAGCGAATGAATAATTGCCGATATTTTGATTTCCCGTTACGCCATACCCCGCACGGATTTTCAATTCATTGATAAACGGAATATCCTGGAAGAATTTTTCATTTGAAATTTTCCATGCCACTGATGCAGACGGAAAAGTTCCCCATTTATTATTTTCTCCAAACCGCGATGATCCGTCTCTTCTGAGAGTACCGGTAAATAAATATTTATTGTCGTATTCATAATTTATTCTTCCAAAATAAGAAGCCAATGCCCACTCGTATCCGGTTCCGTTTACATTTGGGTTCAAGGTCCCGTTATTGAGTTGCTGCGTAACGTCGCTTGCGAAACCCTGAACGTTTCCGGATATCCAATTGGTCTTATTTTGCTGAGCATTAGTACCCAACATACCTGTAATATGATGCAATCCAAAATGACCGTCATAGGTAAAATAATTGTCCCAATTCAATGTAATACTCTTGTTGTATTGCTGAGACAAATAAGAACTTGGTTGCGGGATAGGATCATAATCATACGCAGGTGACCACGTTCTGCTGTCCCAGAACTGTGCCTGAATGCCGCCAACACTTTTAAAGGTAAGACCCTTGGCAAGTGTGATCTCTGCAAAAATGGACCCCAGAATATTATAACCGTTGGTATTGTTTTTTACCAATGTTGCCAATGCAACAGGATTCGTTACATCTCCGACCCATTGCGGTTGGCCCACAGGTCCGGCATAAGTACCATCGTTATTAAAAACCGGCAAGGTGGGATTGGCGGCCATGGTATTGCGAATATTATAGGAGCCGCTTGGTTTTTCATCATGATTTAAAGTAAGTGCATTTCCGAACTTTAACCATTTAAATACTTTTTCATTACTGTTGAACTGAATATTATACCTCCTATACCCTGTAGAAATGATAATTCCCTGCTGATCTAAATATCCTCCGGAAACATAATAATTGGCTTTATCATTTCCTCCCGAATAAGCTATTGAATAGCTTTGTATTGAAGCAGTCCTGAACATTTGATCCATCCAATCCGTTCCTTTTCCCAGGGATTCCGGATTGGCATACCCTGAATAAGTAGCCTGATTATTATTTTTCATCATCTCATTATTCAGTAAAGCAAACTGAGAGGCATTGAGCATCTTAACCATACCAGTGGCTTTTTGTGAACCAACAAATGAATTAAATGACAAATGATTTTGACCGCTTACTCCCTTTTTGGTGGTAATAATCACCACACCATTTGCTCCCCGCGATCCATAAATAGCGGACGCGGATGCATCTTTTAAAATGTCTATAGAAGAAATATCATTGGGATTAATTGTATTTAATGGCACATCAGTAGGGATGCCGTCAATAACAAGAAGAGGATCACTATTATTAACGGTGCCTACGCCACGAACCCTGATGGTAACATTACTTCCGGGAGCTCCTGATGCAACGATCTGTACCCCGGAGGCTTTTCCTTCTATCGCCTGCCCGACATCCGGGACAGGGAGTGAGGCCACATCACTACTCTTGATGGAAGAAATAGAACCTGTCAAATCCCCTCTCCTCTGTGTACCGTAACCGATAACCACAACAGAATCCATCGCACTGATACTTCTCTTTAATACAATATTGAATTCTGTTTGGCTACCTACCTCTATTTCCGTTGAAGCAAATCCGACAAAACTTATTTCTAATACAGAACGGGAGGAACCAACCGGCAGTTCAAAATTTCCATTTATATCTGTCATTGTTGTATTGCCGGTACCTTTCTCATTTATCGTTACTCCCTGGAGCGGGATTCCGTTTTCATCTGTTACTTTCCCTGAAATGTTTATAGATACACCAAAGGGTGAGGCGGAAAAATCAGGGTTTCTGAATTCCGGCTCTGGAAATGAAAAGCCGCTCAATGGAAATATCAGATACAGGAATGCTACCATTATTATAGCCTTTGGTCTGTTCTCCTGAAAAATTTTTATACGGCAAAAATTACTCATAGCGATTAATTTAAAAAACTGAAATAAATATAAACGGACTTTTGAAAGACTTTCCAAATGTACCTTCATCATCCTTTTCTCATAATTCATTTCTTTTCATTTTTGATTCAAATCGTTTCATTTTTTAGAATTTATTTGGCAGGCCTTTCTCTATAAAATAACTTTAGTTACTGTAAAGAAGTGTTTATTAAACCTGATATTAAATCAAGCCAAACGTTTTGAAAAGATTATTTTTTTCAGCCATTTTTTTACTTTTCACGGGGATTTGCCTTGCTCAGAATTCCACTTACTATTTTAAAAACTATCAGGTACAGAACGGGCTTTCAAGCAATACAATTACAAGTATTTTACAGGATAAAAAAGGATTTATCTGGATAGGGACCCGGAACGGACTTAACCGTTTTGATGGCAATACATTCAAAGTATTTCAAAACATTTTATCTGATTCACTGAGCCTGGGCAGTAATTCCATTTTTAGTTTGTTTGAAGATCAAAAAGAACAGCTATGGATTGGAACCTATAACGGGATTTACATTTATAATCCATTGCAGGAACACTTCAGACAATTTAAATTAATTGATCCGGGTGAAGTACGCTTTATATCCGGCGATCGTCAGAATAATATCTGGATTATTTCAAATTTCACTTTGTATAAGATCAATCCAACAGGCAACCACGTTACTCCATTCAAATTAAAAAACGATCAGACGATTGCCCTGCATGTGTCAAAAGAGGGAGTCGTCTGGACTGCTACTTCTAATGGACTTATTAAACACCTGGATCAACATTCCGGAAACTTCATCGATTATGACATAAAAAAACTTTATAAAGAAAACAAGCTGTCTCCCATTGAGGATATATTTCCGATAGGAGATTCCTCGATATTGATTGGATGTATGAATGAAGTGCTTCTTCTTAATTACAAAAATTCAACTATAAAAAATATTTTTAAAGGCAATCCCGCCATTCATGATGTACAGGTTCACAAAATATTTCACAGATCGGGAGATGAATACTGGCTTGGAACAGAAAACGGGATATACATTGTCAACATAAAGACATTAACTACTCAAATAGTTTCCAAAGACTACACCAACCCCTATTCTATTACAGACAATGTAGTGTTTTCTATTACCGGGGACAAGGAAGGCGGAATCTGGATCGGAACTTTTTTCGGAGGTGTCAATTATTATTCAAAACAATACAATGCGTTTAAGAAATACTTTCCGGAGCCAGACAAGAACAGCCTTAGCGGAAATATTGTTCACGAGATATGCAAAGACAAATACGGGGAACTGTGGGTAGGGACAGAGGATGCGGGACTTAACTGTATTAATCTTAAAAATGGGCATATAACGAATTTTAAACCCGACAATAAAAAAGGTAGTATCTCCTATTCCAACATCCATGGAATAGTGGCTGATGGAAACGAATTATGGATTGGAACCTATGAACATGGTTTAGACGTGATGGATCTGACTACCAAAAAGGTTATTAGGCATTACAATGCATCAACAAAACCCAACTCACTTGCCAGTAATTTTATCATATCTCTCTACAGAACTCATTCAGGTGAAATATTGGTTGGTACATGGAACGGCCTTTTCAGGTACAACAAAGAGAAAAATAATTTTACCGCTGTCCCATTTTTCAGCAGCCACATTCAATGCATTTATGAAGATGAAAACGGCACACTGTGGGTGGGAACCTATGGAGATGGTATATTTTACCAAAACGAGAAACAAAAAATAAAGGGCAGAATACAAACCAACAGGGACAGTGCAAATGGGATCATAGATAATTATGTAAATAATCTGATAGAAGACAGAAACAAAAATTTCTGGTTTTGTACAGAAAGAGGATTATCATATTATAATACCAGGACGAAGAAAATCAGAAATTATACAGTGGAAGACGGATTGCCAGATAATCAGATTTACCGCATTCTTGAAGATGACTCAGGGAAATTCTGGATATCAACTGCAAAAGGGCTTAGCAGATTTGATCCCCAAACCCAAAAGTTTAATAATTACCAAATTGCAAACGGATTACCAACAGACCAATTCAATTATAATTCTTCTTTTAAAAACGACGATGGCACTCTCTTTTTTGGAACCGTCAAGGGAATGGTAAGTTTTAATCCGGGAGATTTTGTAAAAAATACTTTTGTTCCACCTGTTTATATAACCGGATTTCAGGTGAATAACAAAGAAGCAGTTATTGGGAATAAAAAGACCGGGCTTACTGAATCTATCACCTATACAAGGGAAATTACATTACCCTATTACAATTCAAATATAAGCCTTGATGTAGCCGCACTTAGTTATATTATTCCTGAAATGAATGAATATTCTTATCAAATGGAAGGGATTGACAAAGGATGGACTACTATTAAAAAGAACCGAAAAATATTTTATACTAAATTGCCTCCGGGGAATTATACTTTCAGAGTGAAAGGCTCTAATAGCGAAGGGGTATGGAACAACCGGGAAACGATACTTCAAATAAAAATCCTTCCGCCATTTTGGGCCACCAGATGGGCTTATTCATTATATCTGCTGATTGTGCTGGCGATCATAATAACGATTCTGAGATATTATCATCTGGCATTAACAGAAAAAAATAAAAGAAGAATAGAATCAATAAAAATAAATACTGAAAGAGAAATCTATAATGCAAAAATCAATTTTTTCACTAATGTAGCGCATGAAATAAGGACCCCACTCACCCTTATAAAACTGCCTCTGGACAAATTGCTCAACAGCAGCGTTACCGATATAAACATGAACGAAAGTCTTGAAATCATGAAAAAAAATACCAACCGCCTCATTGACCTGACCAATCAACTACTCGACTTTCGTAAGGCGGAGGCCAATAATTTCATTCTCAGTTTTGCAAAGACCGATATCAATGAATTGGCGTCAGAAGTGTTCTCAACATTCAAACCTGCAGCAGAACAAAAAGGCTTGACCTATCGGATCGAAACTCCAAGAATCACACTTCAGGCTTTTGTAGATACGGAAGCCGTAAAGAAAATATTGAGCAACCTGTTGAATAATGCAATTAAATATGCAGATCAATCCGTACGGGTGCAATTACTGCCTTTCAGCAGCGAAGATTCTCTTTTTCATATTGAAGTAAGAAACGACGGTTATACAATACCTCTGCAATTCAAAGAAAAAATATTTGAGCCGTTTTTTCGTATCAAAGAAACTGAAAAAGAATCCGGCACGGGCATCGGACTTCCACTGGCAAGGTCTCTTGCACAACTCCACCATGGAACCCTTTGCCTGAAAACCTCAGACGACGGTCAAAATATTTTTTTGCTTTCACTCCCAATCCATCAGGATACAACAATCAATTTAATTGACACTCCTGACCAGGAAAACAAGAATATATCAAACGAACCAACCCAATTTAATTCATTCGATTCAACAAGACCCATCATCTTATTAGTTGAGGATAATACAGACATATTAGACTACATCAGAAAAGAATTAAGTGAAAAGTATAATGTTATTCCGGCAGAAAACGGTCAGGATGCAATGCATATCCTTGAAAATGAAAATATCAATGTGGTGGTAAGTGATATAATGATGCCTGTTATGGACGGAATAGAACTGTGTAAAAAAATTAAGAATGACTTTCAGCACTCCCATATTCCCATTATACTCATCACGGCAAAGAATTCTATTCAATCTAAAATAGAAGGACTTGAAGTGGGTGCAGATGCCTATATAGAAAAACCCTTTTCCCTGGAACACTTGCAGGCACAAATCACCAATTTACTTGCAAACAGAAATAAGATTAAAGAGTACTTCGCACGTTCGCCACTTACACATATCAAAGGAATTGCGTGCTCCAAAACCGATCAGGAATTTCTTGAAGAACTAAATGATGTGATTTATCAAAACATAAATGACGAATCATTAAGTGTTGAAAAACTTTCAGAAACAATGAATATGAGCAAGGCGACACTTTATCGCAAAATAAAAGGTCTATCGGATCTCACTCCGAATGAGTTAATCAACCTCTCACGTTTAAAAAAGGCTGCTGAATTATTATCTTCCGGCGACTACAAAATAAACGAAGTTGCTTACATGATCGGGTATTCGCATCCTTCCAATTTCTCCAGGGATTTCCAACGGCAATTTGGTATCAGCCCAACAAAATTTTTAACCCAACTGGAAAAGAAATAATTACATAATTCAAACTATTTTTTTAGAATAAAGGACGAATCCTGAGACTTTTAGAATCCAAAGCACCATTTAGAGAGTATTATTCATACAGTTCTGCTAAACTTGATTGTTGAGTAAAGAGTAAATCTGAGAACTGAAAATATTCTGCCTTGTTGGGAGATTTGATTTGGAGAATACCATTGTTTCGAATTAATGTTTCTGGTTTATCAAAGCGATGTAAAAATAGATACTCATAGCGCCTCGCATATTCGGGATAACAAAGCCCGTTGCTATTCAGGATGGCATATGCGGTCCACAGAGTACTGATATTCCGGTTTATCACGTTGGGTAAAATTCTCCTTTTTATATCTTTCCAACTAACTTAATAGTTTGGATACATCAGAGGATCTGCAAAATGAATTTTCCCATGCGGCTCCGCCTTCGCTACAGCGAATCGGGCTGATGAGATGTGCTGATAACATGTATTACCGGGTGTATTAAAATCCGGGATAACCATCAAAAAGATTTCCTTCTTTCTGCGTACCTTTACGCTTGTCCGTGCGTAGCCCTGCCCAAATGTGATGTATTGCTACGCTATCTCCTCTCATTTTATATCTGTACAAATCAATTGTCGTTCTATAGGTACACAAAGCTACTTGCAAGAAAACGAAGTGTGACAAACAATTTTTTTTAACCCCAAAAACAAATTATTATGGGTATCATTAAAAAGGGAATCCCTGGCGGATTCTCAGGAAAAGTGGGAAGTGTAATCGCCGGTACTTATCCTTCTTTCCAGATCGACTATTCGTTAGCGCTGGTCAGCAGAGGAGACCTGTCGAATGCATTGCAAAGTTGCCCTCTGCATAGGGCAACTTTTTATTCGTAATCTTAGTATTTGATGAATGACAATTTCAAAATAACAAGAGTGATGGGGTTATTGAGCAGGGTATAAATTAACTTCCAAATATTTGTTTTAATTCTGCGTCCAGAGCACTCGATTCTTCTGAATAACGGCAAATGATTTTACCAGCCCGGTCGATAAGTATTTTAGTAGGCAACGAACTGATCCCATACTTTTTGCTAATGTCGTTGGGGTTAGGTTCATTTTTCATTAATTTTTCCATATCAAAACCACGAAGAACTTGTCTCCATGGAGGACCATCTTTTTCCACTGCCTTATGCCATGCTTCCGGTTTGGAATCATCATCTGAAACGCCAATGAACTCAATTCCTTTATCCTTGTATTTTGCATACAGTTCTTTCAGATGCGGATTGTATCTGTAAAACCGCAGGCCAGGCACCGCTTTTTTTAAACTTTTTCATATACAAAAAAAAGTTTGGTAAAACCACTTTCACTAAACTTACGCAAGACCATGCCTGCACAGCATTCTGCAAGATTTTACTAACCATTTTTGAGTATTAAACCGCCTTTTATAAGCATTAAATTTTTTTGCAATCATTTTTGAAACTATACGAACCATAATGCAACAAAAATGATAGTAATAAATGTTTCATAATAATTCATCCGGATAATCTTACCCCGCTTTCTTCGCCATTTCAATCATCATAGAAATTTCATTTACTGCTTCTTCATTGTTGCCGTCAAAGCCGGTTAAATGAAACCGGATAACGCCTTGCGGGTCTATGATGAACTTTGCAGGAATACCTGAAACGCCATAGCTGCTTACTACCTTGTTTTCTTTTGTTAAAGAGTCTTTTAAATCCATCAATACTTCAAAGTTGTAATGATTATTTTGAATATATGTCTTTGCCTCGGCAGTAGCGTTACTGTCTCTTTCCCAAGTGTGTATAAAAAGAAATTTTACATTAGGATCGTTCTTATATTTATTCTGTGCCATTTGCATAGCAGGAAAAGACCGCTTGCAGGGGCCGCACCATGTAGCCCAAAAATCAAGGATTACAACCTTACCTTTGAACTGTTCGAGAGACACCTTTTTGCCTTTCACATCGGTTAATGTAAACAATGGAGCAGGCGCCTTCAACATTGCTTTTTGTAATTCCTGTTGCATATTATCCCGGGCTGTTTTCTTGACTACAGTCATATATTCGTCATAGCCTGAATAGCTACCCTTTACCTTTGGATAGAGCGCCTTAAAAGTAGAATCCATTTCGGTAGAAGCCCTGCCTGTTTTCATTGCTTCGTCCAGCTTATCATAAGCTTCTCGGGCGTGACCAGTGTGCATCAGTAGCTTTGCATACATATAATTGGTTCTCACATCAGTTGTCTTATTAAACTTATACAAGACTTCAACATATTTCAATGCTTCATCATACTTTTTTTCTTCATACAGAATATTGATATAAGTAGCGCAAAGGCCGGAATATCCTGATGCTGAAAACCTACCTGGGCCGTCGGTCGCATTTAAAAAACTCTTGGCATTTTCCATTGCTTTTTTTGCATAGATTTCTGCATGGCGCAGGTCGCCGTTTTTGTAGAATGCAGCAGACAGGCCGGCGTAGCCATTTCCTTTCCAGAATTCTTCTTTCAGCATATTGATATATTGTTCTGCTTTAGGTGCATTCTTCTGCTCAGCAAATAATTGTGCAACGTGCGATCTTGCATAGTCATATACGATATGATCGTGATTAACATCGGGGAATCTAGAAGGTGGGAATTTGGCCACCCATTCATTATACAGCTTTTCGGCAGTTGCAGGATCTTTGGCATCATAAACGGCCCGCTCTGCCTTGTTGCGAGCGGCAATGCCCAAAGGGAATTTGATCAATTCAGCTTTTTGCAGGGAATCTGATATACGAGTTTTCTTTATCCTGGAATAAATGTTTGCCGCTAGCATCATATCCGTTTCTTTATCACTTGCGGCAAGTATTTTAAGTTTGTATTCAAGGAGTGATTTGTCATTTACATTATTGGATTGGATCAGCCTGTTCAGGTACCGGACAGTAGTATCTTCTGTTTGTTGTGCTTGTAGATTAGTGCCCATTAAAAGAACTAATGCAAGTGTTGCATAAAATTTCTTTGTAAGACTGTACTTTTTCATTTTAATATCTTTTACTTTTTACAGTTATAATTAGTATCCATCATTTTGAGTAAGCTGAGTATTAATAGTAATCTGGCTTGCCGGGATTGGGTAAAATACAGAGGTGTGCTTCCATGTGGATTTCATAATACTCAATATGTCATCAGCCCGTGTAAGCCCTGACGTTCCCGAAACTGATGGGGTTCGCTTCAGGTCGAACCATCGGTTGCCCCATTCGCCAAAAAGCTCAAATTTTCTTTGCTGTTCAACAGCCATCAATGCGCTATCCCGGGATATATTATCGCTAATAGAAGACAAACCGGCCCTGTTCCGGATGACATTAATGTCGCTTACCGCATCTGCAATCTCATTTTGTTCAGCGCGGGCCTCCGCACGTATAAAGTATTGCTCTGCCAGACGGAAAACTACATTGTATTCATTGCCTGTTCCTGCACGATCTTTATATTTATATACATAATAATAAGGAGTGCTACCTATGGTATCGCTCATCGTCCAGTCTTGTTTGCGCAGATCATTGGCTTCGAAGGAATGATACAATGTATCATACATGATATAAGCAGGCAAAGAACCTTTGGGTGCCAGGAAATTGCTACCAAAGACAGAGATGCCGGTTGTAGTAGCTATTTGCCAGATGATCTCGTTGCTGGTATTGTTAAACGATGTATTGAGGTCGGCAGACAATGAATAAATACCGGAATTAATGATATCTCCTGCAGTTTGTGCCGCATCTTTCCAGTCTTTGGTATATAGATAGGCTTTTGCCAACAGAGCCATTGCAGTATATTTATTGATGCGAGCTCTTTGAGCGGTTGGATAATCGGGACTCAAAAGGTTTACAGCATCCTTAAGATCGGTAATAATCTGCGCCCACACACTATCAGAGCTTGTGCGCGACATGTGCCCATTTATGTCATTATCCGTTGTAAGCTCCAGCGGCACATTGCCATACATATTGACAAGATAGAAGTACATGAATGCCCGCCATGTTTTGGCTTCACCCAGTAATTGGTTTTTTACTGCGGGTGTTAACGCATTACTGGCATTCAGGTTCGTTATTGCCAGATTGCTCTGAAGTATTTCCGAGTAGGTATCAGCCCAAAGATAATTGGCATTATTGGGATTACCGGATGTTATTGCATTATTAGTAAACTCGAGATAGCTAGTAGATGCCGTAGCATACTTGATGTCATCTGCCGAACAGCCGAGCAGTCCCGTAAAATATATGGTCAAATAGCCAATGTAACTGTTATTATACAAACCAACAATTGCACTTGTGGCGGTGGCATCCGACTGGTATGCCTCCTTTACGCCGATTTTTGTGGTAGGCGCCCCGACATCAACAAATTTTGCACAAGAAGCGAGCAGAAAAATAGTTAAGATGATGCAACCTAAACCAATTTTATGGAAGAAGGAATTATCTTGGTACATGATAGTTAATTTTAAAATGAGACATTGATACCGAAAACAAAGGTGCGCAAAGGTGGTACTGCCGGGAACCGGCCTGTACCAAGTCCTCCACCCGTACCTGGGGCTGAGGTTTCAGGATCAAACCGGTATTTATCCTTATCAAACGTAACAATATTCTGCGCCTCGACATATAGACGCAATGCACTAAAGCCCAAATGTTTTAGGATTTTACTATTGAAAGCATAAGACAAGGAAGCGTTACGAATCTTTAGCCAGGAAGCGTCGCCCCAAAGTGCATCAGAGTTGCTATAATAAAATCCGTAAGCATTGTAAACAAGGGAACCCGGAACAGCAGATGCTGCCGGGAACAGCGTATGTGTATCACCAGGTTGTTGCCACCTGTTTAGGACAGAAATATTAGCATTGGTCATACTGGCTCCAAGAGGTGTACTGATACTATTAATATATCCATACTGATGCGAGAACTGCAGAAAGAAACTAAAAGACCATTGCTTATAAGTAAAATCGTTGCTTAGACCACCATAATATGGAGTGCCAATCGGCGCTATGATCCTGTCTGTATTATAATTGGGAATGACGCTGCCATTTTTAGTCGCAAACTCTGGTGCTCCCGTCTGAGGGTCAATCCCTATAAAATCATACAACCTGGTCAGGTTGATCGGTTGACCAATGGCATAAGTGCTTCCATAAAAGGATTTTTCCAGGTCTTCATATCTTAATAGTTTATTTTGGGGAATTGTAATATTAAGTGAGGTTCTCCATTCAAAATTTTTGGTAGTAATGTTTTTTGTATTCAATGTCAGCTCTAAGCCTGTATTTTGGATTACTGCCGGCATATTTCCTGTTACCGAATTAAAGCCAGTCTGTGTTGGGAGGATCATATAGTCGAGCAGGTTGCCGGAGCGGCTTCTGTAATAATCACCAGTAAACATGATCCTATCCTTCAAAAAGCCCAACTCTAAAGCAAATTCCAGCTTTTTGTCTGTTTCCCATTGAATATCCTGGTTATAACTGGTCCCTTGGTACAGGCCGATCTGGTTCTGATATGGGGAGCTAATTGTTGAATACAAAGGAAGATATTGATAATTTGAGATCTGGTCATTCCCTGTCAGCCCATAGCTCACCCGCAATTTCCCAAAACTTAAAAAGGAAAAATTGTCTTTTATGAAACTTTCATCAGAAAAGATCCACGCGCCGCCTACGGCCCAGAAATTTCCAAACCTGTTATTCGCCCCAAAACGAGAGGAGCCATCACGGCGGAAAGTCGCTTCAAGTACGTATCTATTTAGCAGGTTGTAATTGACTCGACCGTACAGAGATGCAAAATTGTACTGTGCATAATTAGGAAAATAATTCGTTATCAGACCAGCATCGTTCAGTGAACCTAATAACAATTCGTTGCTGTAATTGGTTCCTTTTATAGAACTTGTCTGTGATATGTTTTGCTGAAATGTGCCCCCTATTAAGGCACTAAGCTTACCACTTCGGGTTTTAAGGTCGTAAGTAACCGTAGGCTCTATGATCCAGTTCTGAGCTTTGTTGGTTGAGAAATAAGCCGAGCTAACCGGATTTGTAGAAGGATTTAATGACGAAGCAGGAGCTGCTTTCCTGGTGTCGAGAATAACATTCGTATAACCGCTGTTCAACTTCAAATCCAAGCCTGGCAAAATAGTATAGTGGATGCTAAAATTACCCATTACATTAGTGGTTATGGCAGAATAAAGTTGCATGAGATAGGACAACGGATTGGTAAAACCAGCATACCAGATCAACTTACCTGTACTGCCGTCTTCTAATTTTGAAGGATAATTTGGTGGCAATGTATAAGAACTACTGATATCAGAAGGCGGCAATTTGTTATTCTCATAACCGTAGCTCGCTGAAAAAGAGAAACCGAATTTGTTATTAAGAGAGCGGTGGTTCAGGCTGAGCCTCGAAGTGGCACGATTGTCCCGCCAATCACCGGGATATACCGTACCATCATGCCTGAAGCTACCGCTTAATCTGTAGAAAGTAGTGACAGTACCACCCGAATAAGCAATGTCTGCATTAGTGAAATGGGCAGTACCGCCCAGCAAAAATTTCTGCCAGTCGGTATAAGCATTCTGATCCCAGTCTAGCAAATCGACCGGCCTTGTCCTTGCACTATTTGGATCAACTCCATCATTTTCGTACGCCTGATTTCTGAGTGCAAGGTACTGCTGGGTATTCATCATTGGTATCCAATGCCCTACCTTACCAATTCCCGAATACACATTCATATCTACTTTACCTTCACCTGATTTCCCTTTCTTGGTAGTGATTAGCACAACACCGTTTGCGCCTCTTGCCCCATAAATGGCTGTTGCATCAGCATCCTTCAACACAGAAATGCTTTCTATATCGGATGGGTTAATAGAGCTGAACGGACTTGTGCCCCCATTGGCGCCAATGATTCCCCATGCATCGAGATTATCCTGAGGAGGAAAACCACCATTGAAATTAGTGTAAGGAACCCCGTCTATCACGTACAACGGGATTGTACCTGAGTTAATAGAACTCTGACCGTGAATTTGTATGATTGTATTGCTGCCGGCAAGTCCATTATTTTGAGTGATCTGCATTCCCGGAACACGGCCAACCAATGCCTGCATCACATTTTGAACGGGTTGCTTCTCTATAACATCCGCGGTTATTGTTGTTACGGAACCGGTGTTTAAACGTTTTGTTGTTTTACCATAACCGATTATAACAGTTTCATTCAATTTATTTACTTCCACTTTTAGAATTACATTGATTACAGTCCTGCTTTTTACCGATATACGTTGGCTCTCATAACCTATATATGAAAAAACCAGAATTGCATTTTCATCTATACCACTTAATTTGTACTCACCTTTTACATCCGTAGCAGTTCCTCTCCCTGAACCCACCACTACAACAGAAACAGCTTCAAGAGGTCCGCCAGCCTGATCCGTTACCTTACCATATACTGTAAACTGAGGCAATTCTTCCGTTACATTTAATTCCTCTTTCTGCACCGCCGGACGATTTACCACCGTAATGGTCGTTCCAACTATTTTATAACCTAAGGGTTGATCATTAAATACGAAATTAAGAGCGTCTATTACAGATACTTTTCGAAGTGAAACTGTCACCGGATGTGCCTCTTTCAACAAACTCTCATTATAAAAAAATACATAGGCGGTCTGTTGCTGGATGCTCTTAAACACTTTCTCAAGGGTCATATTTTTGCCTGAAATCGATACAGTTTGAGCTGTTGATTTCGCAGAAGCTTGCAAAAAACCTAAAATCATAAAAACCATCACAAGTTTCATAGCAATGAAAATTTGGTGAATCGCCGGGCTTTTTCGGTTTGTACAAAATGGCATAGTTTTGAGTATTGGTTTAAAAAATTTGATGAATCATTTCGTTGTCAATTAGTTTTTAGACCTGCCGGAAATGCTGGTACCATTTCCGGCTTTCTTTTTAATCTGATATTATCATTCTTCTTCCCACAATTGAGTATTTAATATTGTTATATTCTAATATTTGCATTACCTGCGACAGCGTAAGGTTTCGTTTCATCTGCCCTGAAAACAGCGCAGCCGGAATACTTCCTTCGTAAGACACATCTATATCATACCACCGCTCAAGCTGGCGCATAACTTTTTGAATATTATCGTTGTCAAAATAAAACAACCCCTCTTTCCATGCCACCACTGATTCCAAATTCACATTGTTGACAATAGAAATTTTTTCTGTTGAAACTTTAGCCTGTTGTCCCGGTTGCAACATAACAGATTGCCCTCCTTCTGCCACTTTCACCGAACCTTCTAATAAAGTCGCTTTTACATTGTTCTCATCTCCGTACGCATTTACATTAAAATGCGTTCCCAATACTTCCACCGTCATATCGTTTACGCTTACACGAAATGGTTTGCTTGCATCATGCGCTACTTCAAAATATCCTTCACCCGTTAATTCAACTTTTCTTTCCCTGCCTGTAAATGCAACAGGAAATTTCAAAGAGGATTCAGCATTGAGCCATACCTTGCTGCCGTCGGCGAGTACCAATTGATATTGACCGCCGCGTGGCGTGGTAATGGTGTTGTACATTATCTTTCCTGCTGCATTACCCTTGTCATAAGCCAGTTTGCCATCATTCATTTTGATGACCGTCACATTCCCCTGGTGCGACAGCGTTCCGTTATTGGCCGAATCTAAAACGATGATACTTCCGTCGGCCAGAGTCAATATGGCTTTATTTCCACCGGGGGCAATATCATTAGCAGGCTTGTTTTTCACCTGGCTGACTTCGTTAATTGTACTATCCTGTCTATTGAGAATATAATATGCGCTGAATGAAGCAATAACAGAAAAGAGGATTGCAGCAGCAGCCCACCTGTACTTTCTGCGGCTGCGTATATGGATAACTGGAGTGCCTTCAGTTTCTTCCATAACCTTTTTCCAGATGCGATCTTTTATTTCATTGTTTATGATTTCAGATGGCGCTTCAAATGAACTGATAATTTTCCGCGCATCGTTCATGCACTTTTCCAGGTGAGGGTACAAATCTTTTAGCTGCTTAAAAAAACCATTAGCCTGTTCATCAGGTTTCAACACCGACGAAATAAAACGATCATCCAGGGCAAAGTCGGCCGATGTAAATTTTCTATATTTCTTCAATTCCTTATCCATAAACACGACTACCGCCTCTTTAAATAAACGGCATCCTATATGAAATACGATAAAACATTCTTTTTTACCCCACGCGCCTTAAACTTTTTTTCCTGAAAAATATATCAGTATGGGTGCAGCCTGAGAAAATGGTTGCTCAGGAAAATAAATATACCGGCTGGCAACTGGCCCCGTATGGCTTCGATCGCTCTTGACATCAGTTTATAGGTACCTTTGGCCGTAAGTCCCATCATTTCGGAAACTTCACTGTAGGAAAATTCTTCTATATACCGGAGGTAAAGCGCTTCTCTCTGCCGCGGGGTTAGCTGAACGAGCGCATTTTCAATTTTACTTTTAATGATAAGATATTCCTCTTTATCAATCATTGTACTTTCGGGAGTCAGGTCAAGCTGAAAGGTATCTGATGATGGTTCATTTCCGGCAACCATCCTTTTTGCGAACCGTATTTTATCAAGAGCCATATTCTTAAAGGCCCGGAATAAATAAAACTTTACAGATTGTGCCACTGCAAGGTTTCCCCTGCTTTGGATCAACCTGACAAACAGATCCTGGATCACATCTTCAACAAGGTGCCCATCTTTGAGCCACTTCATTCCATACCGGTACAATTCATCAAAATAAATCCTGTAGATCACCTCAAGACTGTGATTATCTCCATTCAGAAATGATTCCCATAAAATAGTTTCATCCCGGGTCTGTGACATAAATACAAATTACCGCAAAACTACACGAAAGAAATGCTAACATCACAGGTGCATTTTTTTGAATGATCGCGCTTCTGTAATTACCCATAACATATTCGTGCATGAAGCCGGAACAAAAGAATATTTGCTACTTAGGGTGTGTTTAATAACTCAACCTCCAAATTATTTTGCAAAAGATATGAGACAGTACTTTCCTGATTTTGTAAATCCATCTCCTGCCAAATCTATCAGGCGCACAAGTGCTCGCCATGTATTTTAAAGAGCTTTGGCACTAATGCCATTGCAGCAATCTATGAGATACCATTTTCGGATAATTGGGTACGAATCTAATTCAAGCCTTATAATGTTTTACCTCAGCGGTTTTGTTTGAATAATTTTTGGGCAAAGGATGACTCACAATCTTGCAACACCAATTGATTGGTTATGACCGTTAAAAAGATTTTAAAACCACCCATCCAAAAATAAAAGACAATAATATCCGTTTTTATTGCTTTGCAATTTTTTTTTAATGCAAACCACAATTTAACCTTTTAAATTTCAGAATATGAAAACCAAAACAGGCTGTAATTTTCGCACACCTTTCATTACAATCATTGTTGCCACAATGCTTCTTCTGTTTGTAAAATCTGCGTCCGCACAATCCTGGGAACAGGTAGGCAATACCGGATTCTCCCAATCCGAAACACGCTACCCTTCTCTGGCTATCGATAAAAACGGAGTGCCTTATCTTGCTTACCAGAATCTTGACAACTATAAAGCCACAGTAAAAAAATTTGACGGAAACAATTGGGTAAATGTAGGTACACCAGACGTTTCAGATGGCAAGGCTACCGGCCTGTCTCTGGTATTTGACCAAAACAATACGCCCTACCTGTCATATACAAGCGGTGAAAACGGAGAGTATTCTTACCTCATAACTGTAAAAAAATTTAATGGAACCCAATGGGTAACTGTCGGTTCTCCTTTTGATATCGGTGTGGGGGTTGAAACCACTTCTCTCGCTATTAAAAAGGATGGAACCGTTTATGTCGCTTTCCAGGATTCATATAACTATTCCGCAGCCCTTGTAAAAAAATTCAACGGAACCAAGTGGGTGGCTGTCGGAGGAGTTGTATCGCCAAGTTCAGCGGAATTTATATCTCTTGCCATTAATGAAAAAGATGGTTTTCCTTATGTAGCCTATTCTGACAGATATTATTCATACAAAGCTACCGTCAAAAAATTCAATGGCACTTCGTGGGTATCCGTGGGGCCAACGGGATTCACTTCAGGCAGCGCCGATTATACCTGCCTGGCAATTGACAAAAACGGCAATCCCTTTCTTGCTTATGAAGATGGCAACTCAGGAAAAGCAAATGTCAGAAAATATGATGGAACCAACTGGATCTGGGTCGGCGATCCTGATTTCACAATGGGCGTAAGTTATGAGTCATTGGTCATTGATCAAAACGGAACTCCCTTGCTTGCTTATAAAGACTGGAATGCAGATTATGGCAAAGCCTCCGTTAGCAGATTTAATGGCGCCAGTTGGGCATTTGTAGGAGGCGCCGGATTTACTCCGGTCAATGTTGAAAATATTTCTCTTGCAATAGACACTACCTCAGGTACTGTTTTCCTTGCCTATCAGGAAACTGATAATAATAATTATACCAGCGTCATGAAATTCCCGCTTTCGGCATTGGCGGTCAATCTCGCAGAATTCAGCGTCAGAGCAGTAGCAAACACAGCCATGCTTTCCTGGAGTACCGTTTCAGAACAAAAAGGCGACAAGTACGAAATACAACGTTCAACCGACGGCGCTGTATTCAAAATCATTGGCTACGTAAACGGCAATGAAAACACTACGGCAACAAATACCTATTCCTTTACAGATAAGGCACCTATACAAAATGCCATCAATTATTACCGATTAAACCAAATCGATTTTAATGGCCGTTCTAACCTATCCAGAATAATACCTCTGCATTTTGAAGCCGGGCTTCATAAAATCAACGCCTTCCCCAACCCGGCTTCAGATTTCCTCAATGTAACATGTGATGCAACGCATCAAAAACTCCTTGTAAACATTTATGACGTCAGTGGCAAACTGTACTGGAGCAAAACCTATTTGCACCCTGCAAACCCTATTCAGATTGATATAAAACATTTATCGGCTGGCACCTATCAATTGACTACAACGGATGAGCGGGGGAATAAATCAACAGGATTTTTCATCAGGCAATAGACGTCAAAATAATTTTTCTTTTGAAAGAAGTAAAACTAAGTCTTTAAAGAAGGTCATAAACAATTGGTAAGACATGAAAAAAGACTGCATGTAATAAAATGGAACAGAAAGAATCAATAAAAACTCCCTGCGGTCTTTTGTTTTGTAACTCCTATGATTCTATAAAACTGAAACATCCCTTTGCTTCCCAATTCCGGAAAGCATTTTTCTTCCTCATTTCAAAAAACGATTCCCAAAATCCCCCGTACAAATCTGATAGCAGATATTTTTAAAAACCAAAAGAATAAATAAATGATCTCCATCATATTCTGTGTTTTCATTTTTTCCCTTTCCTAATTTCGCGCACCTAAATTTTCAGTTGAATAATGCATTTCTTTTCAAAACCCCCTATCACCCACACCCTGCTTGGTTTTTATCTTGTGATCTTCTTTCTCATCGGTTCAGTAAGGATGGTCGAATACGACAGGATGCGCAATATTAATAAGGAATTGAACGAACTGGCCACCTCGATGGGAGCGAAGGAGCAACTGCTGAATTCAATTTTAAAAAGTACCGTTTACCGGCGGGTTGGTGTCATGAAAATGGTGTACCAATCGCCTCCATCTGAATATGCTGAAATGCGAAAAGAGATCGCGCACGAAACGGAAAAAATCGGAGAAGATCTTACAAGGATTCGCATCCTGCTGAAAGATCCGAATGAAAGAAGGATGTTCGACAGCCTTCTGAACTTTGAAGAAAACATCAACCACAGCAGAAAACTGATGGAGCAACTGCTGACCGAGGAAAAAATAGCGGATGCCAAAGTAATTGATTTGAATATCATCAATCCCATCTTTGCAAATTTTCAACAAATAGAACTTCGCCTGGGAAATTATATCAGCCAGGTCACCAAAGACCGGACAAATCAGCTAAAAGCAAATCTTTTGCAGATTCTGCGGTGGTCAAAGTTTCTCGGGTATGCATTGACCACCCTGTTGATCATCTTTGGTGCCATACTGATTTTTGCCGGAAGGATTTATATCCACAAAAAGAATATGCTGATTGAAAGTGAGAGAAAATACAGGCTATTCATTGAACAAACCCATGAATTACTGATCAGAATAGATGTACACGGGAAAATACAATTTGCCAGTAAAAAACTGATCAGACTACTCGGGTTAAATGAGAAGACAGTAAACGACAGCACCATTTACGACTTTGTCAATGAAAACTTCGGACTAAGTATTAAAAAAGCTTTTGAACAAACTCCCAGAGAAATAGGTTTGGAAGATATCAAAACCAGTCTCAACGGGCAGGATGGAAAGGAAATATTGGTTCAGGGGAGCCTGGTTTGGGAATACCAGCATGGCGAGTTTGACGGCGCCACAGGCTTTTTTAATGAAGTAACAGAAAAATACAAACTAAAATCTCAACTCAGGGAATCCGAAAATCAATTTAAAAGTATTTTCCATAATTCTCCGCTGCCAAAATTTATTGCCGATGCCGGGTCATACAGATTTATAATTGTCAACAAAGCCTTCCTTGAAAAATATGGATATACCGAAGAAGAGGTTTTGACGAAAACCATCCTCGACATTCGACCCTCATCAGAAAGAGGAAGGACTATTGAAAGCCTTGAGAAAATTCATACCGCTGCAAATTTATACAGAGGCAGGTTTCAACATAAAAGCAAGATGGGTAAAATCATGACTGTAGAAGTTTATAGCACCTACATAACCCTGAATGAAAGGCCCTCTATTTCGGCGGCAATTGTTGATGTTTCTGAGCAGATTGCCATGGAAAGCAGGATTACCCAGGCCATTATCAAAACCCAGGAAGACGAACGTTATGAAATCGGCGGTGAGCTTCACGACAACGTTTGCCAGATACTTGCGGCCGCCAAGATGAATATGAGCATGATGAAAAATAATCTCAGTCCTTCCCTGCAACCCACTTTCAATATAATACTCGATTCAATCATATTGGCCAACGAAGAAATCAGGAATTTATCTCACAGGCTGGCTCCGGTGTTTTTTGAAGGCAGTTCACTGAAAGGGGCCTTTGAACAATTATTAAATTCTATGAAAGCTGTTTCCAACTACGATATTTCCTTTTATTATGATGAATCACTTGAAAAAATTGCACTCAATAAAGAACTGCAATTAAACCTCTACCGGGTAGCCCAGGAGGCTTTGCGAAATATTGTAAAATATGCCCAGGCCACAAGGATCAGACTGGAGGCTATTTTATACAAAGAGAATCTGAATCTCCTGATTGCAGATAATGGTATCGGCTATGATCCCGAGATACCTTCCAAAGGAATTGGAATTGCAAATATGCACCGAAGGGTAGATTTTTTTCAGGGACATCTGATGATCAATTCATCTCCCGGAGATGGATGTGAAATATTGGTAAAAATTCCATTAAAGAAGTTAACCAGAGAAACAGTAAACCCACACACGGAAAAAAACAGTCTTCATAAGTCATTTTAACGATAGTCCGGACTTTCCTGAAATTGTACAGCGGGTGGTTGAAATAAAAAATAAATTGAAAGCAGCATTTTAGTCAGCAGTTGAAAAAACCATCCCGGGCTTAACCAAAGTGTAATTTATTTTGCACAAAACCCTGATCACAACTATTACAACTAAGGATAAACAGGCCAGGTCCGTAACCCACCTCGCATGTCTTTTTTATATGTTGAAAAGAATAATTTAATCCGGCAACATTTTTGAATAAATTATAAATGGATTTATAATAGTTTAAACCGGATCTACGTTTCAAATTAAAAACCCAAATTTATTCTGTCGGCATGAAAGATATTTTGAAAAAAGTACCGGTTACCATTATCCTGCTTGTTTCTTATATCTCTTTGGTCGTTATTCTGGGTATTACGCGGATTTCAGAATCCCGTACCATCCGAAAAACCAATGCCAGCCTGACCACGTTGATGGATGTGTCAAAAAAAAGGCAGGTTCTGCATGCCGGTTTTCTCAATAGCATAGTCAGCCGGAGGGTTCTTGTACTAACACTGATTTATCAATCTGAACCCGATTCACAGACGGAACTGATTTCAAAGATCGGTTCAGAATCAAATAACATTCTTCAATACATGAAAATGTTATCACCTCTTATAACTGACCCTGGAGAAAGAATTCTTTTGGACAGCCTTTCAGATTTAAACCTGAAATCCAGTCAAAACAGGGACCATGTGATCCGGCTTGCAAGAGAACAAAAGATAAATGAAGCAAGAAGATTAGACATTCAACAGCTTCAATCTCTTTTTATTGAACTGCAACGACTGGAACTCCGGCTTTCAGATCAGATTAATCTTTCAACTATTGAAAAAGAGAAAACACTGAAGAGCGATCTTCACCGTGCCGAAAGATTCAGCTATGGTATGACTGCGGTGATAACTGTTTTACTATTTCTTTTTGGAATTGTCATTTACATCATTTCAAAATTTATCATCAGCAGGAAAAATAAAACTATAGAAATCGAAAAAAGATACAGGGTATTCCTGGAGCAATCTCATGATATCGTGGACCATTTTGATGCAGATGGAAAAATTTTGTATGCAAGTGACAACCTGAAAGAAATGCTGGGATATTCAGACCGGGAATTAAGAGAATTAAAGATAACAGATCTGGTGCCCGGTTACCTGGCAGAAAAGTTACATAGTGTACTTTCAGGTATTGAAGAAAAGAACGATCTGACCAATATAGTAGTGGTGCTGAAAAGTAAAGATGGCCGGAAGAATTATTTGTCAGGGAATCTGATATGGGAATATAAAGATGGCCGTTTTGCCGGAGGCACCGGATTTTTCAAAGACATCACTGAAGAATTCCTGCTGAAGAAATCATTAAAAGAATCAGAATTAAAATTCAGGCAGCTCTTCAATCATGCTCCCATCCCCATGTATGTATTCGATCCGGAATCCTATCGGTTCCTCCAGGTAAATGAAGCTGCTGAAAATTTATACGGATTTACCAATCATGAATTTCTCAGGGAAAATTTATTAAACCTCAGACCTGATGAAGAAAAGGAACGGACGAAAAAAGCAGTAAGCCTGATCATCAGGGAAAATGCGATTTACACACAGAATTATAAACACCTGAAAAAAGACGGAACTCCTATTGATGTTGAGGTGTATGCTTCCAGGATAGTACTGAATGACAAACCCCTTGTTTTGGCAAGTATCCTTGATGTGACAGAGAAAAAACTCATTGCAAACCGGATCAACGAAGCCATTCTCAAAACCCAGGAAGATGAACGTTATGAAATCGGGGGCGAACTTCACGACAATGTTTGCCAGCTTTTGGCGGCTGCCACCATGGGCCTGTCCCGCGTAAAACAAGTTTTACCCGATCAGATAAGGGAGGTTTTCAACAATTCCGTCAATTCTATCAATACGGCCTCCGATGAAATCCGTAACCTTTCTCACAGGCTCGCTCCCGTCATATACAAAAGCGGTTCACTACATGATTCGTTGGAAAGCCTGCTCAGTTCCATCAATTTCAATGAGGACTATGAAATTTCATTTTACTTTGATGAATCCCTGTCAGAAAATATTATCTCACAGGAATTACGTCTGAATATTTACCGGATTGTCCAGGAGCAATTGCGAAACATCATAAAATATGCGAAGGCTTCTGAAATTAAAATAGAACTCCTGCTTTATAAAAAAAGCCTTTATTTACGGATAGGCGACAATGGTATCGGATTCGACACAGGCAAAACCACATCCGGGATCGGGCTGGCAAACATGCGCCGAAGGTCGGAATACTTTTCAGGTAAAATGGAAATTCAATCATCCCCGGGTAACGGATGTGAAATTATGATTGTGATTCCATTGGATGCTGCAATATCCAATAATACAAATAGCGCCCAAACAAATTAATATATAAAATTACTTTGTTCGCCTCCCTTAGTAAACCCAATAAAAGAAAATCACAATTATTATATTTAGAATTGAGACTTTAAGTTATGAAGCAGAGGGGCTTTCATGAACTCCGGCAAAATGTGGATGAATAATTCCATCCCCAAATTCGCAAGTTAAAAAGCAAAAGAGCCTCAGATATGCACATGGTGTGCA